>JABUBQ010000069.1_pt1 | contig 13490 bp, 11 predicted proteins | sample 7240351 | NCBI WGS metagenome assembly JABUBQ01 (sample SAMN07256348, study PRJNA390944) | subsurface metagenome | isolation source: Methane hydrate marine sediment | place: Pacific Ocean: Eastern North Pacific, ODP site 1244 | collected 2002 | reverse complement strand
AATGCTTTAGCGATATCAAGATAAAACAAGGGAACTTAAAAGAATATATAGATTATGCTAAAGAGACTGTAAAGCCTAATCTTAATAAAGTCACCGGTGAATTCAGATCGGGCAAAGATGCCTCGATTTTACAGAGTGTATATTCATCCAGGATGTATATCAAACAAGCCAATGAAAAGTGTGAGACCCTTTTAGAGGATTGGGCTGAACCGACCGCCTCTCTGGCCTGGCTGTTAGGCAATAATTATCCCCAGAATTTAATCTGGACCAGCTGGAAATGGTTATTAAAGAATCACCCCCATGATAGTATCTGTGGTTGCAGTATTGATCAGGTACATAAAGAGATGATGACCCGCTTTGATTGGTGCAAACAGATTGCCCAAGAAGTAATCAATAAAAGTTTAGATTATATTACTGATAAGATTAAGATCGATTATTTAAACAAAGATGAATTGGTCCTCGTGGTCTTCAACCCTCTGCCTTATTCTATAGATGAGAATGTAGAGGTAAGAATTAAATTCCCCAAAGAGATTAACTTAAACCGGGTAAAGGTTTTAACTACAGAAGGAGAGGAGATTCCTTATCAATTAAAAGGGCATGGCTTAGATTATAAAATTATTTTTAATCCTTTTAAATCTCCCCAGCCTCTAGAAGTAAATTATGCTGATATATCTTTTACTGCTGAAGATATTCCTGCCTGTGGTTATAAAACTTTTACTATTAAGACAATTAATGATTTAAGGACCTCTAAAGAATACGAGACTGATATAAGAGCCGGTAGAGATTACATTGAGAATAAATATTATAAGGTAATCGCTGAAGAAGCTAACGGAACTGTAACCATTATAGACAAATTAAATAATAAAGTTTTTAAAAATTGCTATAGATTTGTAGACGGGGGAGATGCAGGAGATGAATATACTTATTCTCCACCTTTGAATGATGAAATAATAGTTAGCCGATTGGATAATATTGGCATTCAGGATGTGGGTCCCTCTGAAGTCATCTTAAAAGTATCTGGGAAGATGATGTTGCCAGTCGGATTAAAATCTGATAGAAAATCTCGAGAAGATAAGAAGGTAGAGTGTCCTATTGAATCTGAAATAAAATTATTTAGCGAAGTTCAGAGAATAGAATTTAAAACTAAATTTGATAACAGAGTCTGTGATCATCGTTTACAAGTAGAATTTCCCACAGCTATTAAAAGCAATTATGTTTACGCTGAAGGTCACTTTGATGTAGCAAAACGTTTCATCAATATACCTGATAGTGAAGGCTGGAAAGAAAAAGCTTATAAAACTGCTCATAATTCAGGATTCATAGATATTAATGATGGTAAATATGGACTGGCTGTACTAAATCGAGGACTACCTGAGTACGAGATAATACCTGAGAATAATAGCATAGCTTTAACTTTACTCCGATGTGTAGGTTGGTTATCCCGGGGGGATCTGGAATATAAAAGGGGGAATGCTGGTCCTTCATTTGCCACCCCAGAAGCACAATGTTTAGGTGAAAATATTTTCTTATATGCTCTCATACCTCATCAGGGTAATTGGGATGATGCTTGTATTTCTCAGAAGACAAAGCAGTATAAGACAAAAATATTAACCAGACAATTAGAAAATCAATCTGGAAATCTACCGAGTAGCTGTAGTTTTATTCAATTAGAAGGTAAGTATTTAGAGATTAGTGCCATTAAAAAGAATGAGTTTGGAGATAAATTGGTAGTCAGGATTTATAATCCTACTAATAGAGAGACCACTGGAAAGATTAAATTAGGATTTAATGTACACAAGGTTTACTTTGGTAGATTGGATGAAAGTTATAGGGAAGAATTGCCCTATAATGATGGAGTTGAAATAGCGCTTAAACCAAAAGAAATAAAGACTATTATTTTTGAAGTATTGTAAATTAAGTATAAATAAGTGGAATATAGTTATGGTTCTTACATGAAGTCTCCGAGAGGAAATAAGCACCTAAATGGCGCAACTAAAGGGATCTCCAAATATAAAGAAGATATAAAATAGACTGAGAAATAAAAAGAATTCAAAAATAAATTATTTTTCAGATTTTAATAATGAAAGTTTATTATCCAACTACCTTATGAAAAAATCTGCTTCAAAAATTTTTTTGACAAGAAGGATTGTCTTATTGTAAAATAAAATCACCTGCAATCGAATGCATAATTATAAAATTTCACTGAAAATGCCTTCTCATTTTTATCACTATTTTGAATTTTTGTTAACGAGCTCAGTAAGTGATTAATGAATAAAATTAAACACAAATACTCGAAAATTAGAAATCAAAAGAAGTGATTCAATTAAAATAAATCAAAGAAAAGAATTTTATAGTATTTAAATTATTATAATGCAATCGTTCGCATTTAATATTTAAAATTGTTCAGGCTAACATTAGAAATTAACTTATTAAGATATTATTTGAATTATTTATAATACAAATATAATTATTTTGGTGCAAAAATTACTAAAATTCGGCTTCTTAAAAATCAAAAAACTCCCTGTAGTCATACCCTGAAAAAAGAGACTATCCTTCAAATAACAGGGAACCAACAAGAGGAGGTGAGACATAAGGAGAAAATTTTTCCTGGATATTTTTTAGAAATTTAAAAATTATTTGGAGGTAAAAAATGAAAAGCAATTTAAAAACTGGTTTGTTTATCTTTATCGTAATCTTCTTGTTTTCGAGTATCTTCCTATCTTCTTTTGCGGCAGAAAAGCAATATACAATTTATGTAGTAGTCCACGGTGGTATTGCAGACCCATTCTGGAAAGTTTGTGAAAATGGGGCACTCGATGCAGGTGATCTATATGACGATTTAAAAGTGATTTATACTGGACCTGCGGTATTTAAACTTGAGGAATTTAGATTTTAATAAAAATATTTAAATTAATTCAAATATTATGAAAAGGAAAAGAAATGCAGTTTTCATTATGTATAGATTCAATATATCCTGAAGATGGTTTAAAGGAAAAACTTGAAAAAATAAAACAAGCAGGATTTAAATTTATTGAATTCTGGGATTGGCGAGATAAAGATTTTGAGCTAATTATAAATAGTGGTTTGAAAGTTTCAAATTTTAGTGGGAATAGAGTATCATCCTTAAGTTTAGATAATAAAGAAAAAGTTGTCCAGGAGATAAGCACTTCTATCGATATTGCAAAGAGATTAAAATGTGAACGTATTATGTTATTATCAGATATATTAGAAGGCGATGGAAGCGTAAAAACTAATTCAATAAGCAGTGAAAAAAAATTACTTCGCTTATATGATAATCTTAGAATTCTTGTTGAGGTTGTTAAAAAGAGAGATATTATGTTGGTGATTGAACCACTAAACTCTTTAAAAGACCATAAAAATTATTTTTTAGATAATTTTCTAATAACCCTTGAGTTGATTCAATCAATAGATTCTGAGCATCTTAAAGTACTTTATGATATATACCATATGCAGATTATGGAGGGAAATGTCTTAGAAACTTTACAAAAATATCACCAATTTATAGGATATATCCATATAGCAAATGTTCCGTATAGGTGTGAACCCTGGATCGGAGAACTTGACTTCAAATTTATTCTTAAAGAACTTTCAAAAGTTTATTCAGGGTTTGTAGGATTTGAGTTTTTTGTAAAAGAAAAAAGTTTTACTTATGAAAAACTTTATAAATGGATTCAATCAGTTGATTTATAAAAAGAATACATTATTAATGATTACGCAGATTTTTAATGAGTATGGAATTTAACCTGTGCAGTCTAATATAATCTCTGTAATCATTTATTTATAGATAAAAAATTAACAAGAAAGGAAGTATAAATTATGGAAAAAGTTAATATTGGTGTAATTGGTGTTGGTAGAATTGGAAGATTACATGCTCGCAATTTAAAATATCAGATTCCTGGGACAAAAGTGTTAGCGGTTGCTGATATACTTGAAAAGAGCGCCAGGGAAACAGCCTCTCAATTAGAAATACCTACCGCTGAAAAAGATTATCGAGTTTTATTAGAAAATAAGGATATTGATGCAGTAGTAATCTGTTCCTCTACTGATACCCATGCTCAAATAATTTCCGAAGCAGCTGAAGCGGGTAAACACATCTTTTGTGAAAAACCCATTGCTTTAGATATAGATAAAATTGACCAAGCTATAGCTGCAGTTAAAAATGCGGGAATAAAACTACAGGTGGGATTTAATCGCCGTTTTGACCCCAGCTTTAAAAAGGCAAAAGACCTGGTGGTAAAAGGCACAATTGGCACTCCTCACCTGGTGCGAATAACCAGTAGAGATCCTGAACCGCCACCGATTAGTTATGTTAAAGTATCCGGGGGAATTTTTTTGGATATGATGATTCATGATTTTGATATGGCTCGTTTCCTTTTAGACCAAGAGGTGGTTGAGTTGATGGCGGTGGGTAGTTGTTTGGTTGACCCGGCTATTGGAGAGGCAGGGGATATTGATACAGCGATAGTTACTCTGAAATACGAAGGTGCTGCCTGGGGAACTATCGATAACAGTCGAAAAGCAGTTTATGGCTATGACCAGCGTATAGAAATATTTGGCTCGGAAGGCTGCGTAATGGTAGGGAATCCAACACCAACAGAAGTAACTATTAATAGCGCTGAGGATACCAAGACTGATAAACCTCTTTATTTCTTTATAGAACGATATCAAGAAGCTTATTTAGTTGAGATGAAAGAATTTATTAAATGTATCCAGGAGGATACTGAACCGCTAGTAGGTGGATTGGATGGTAAACTCTCTGTCCAGATGGGATACGCAGCCAAAGAATCTCTAATCAAGGGAAGTTTTGTAAAAATAACCAAGTGAAAAATTGGAGAGAAGAAAGGAAATAACAAAAATAGATTATGAATCCGACAATTAGGGATGTGGCAGAATTAGCGGGGGTCCATCCCTCCACAGTATCCCGGGTAATAAACGATGATTCCCGGATAAGTGAAAAGACTAAAAATAAAGTTCTTTTGATAATTAAAAAATTAGGATATACTCCTAATGCCATTGCTCGTGGGCTAAAAACAAAAAGAACTTATACCCTGGGAATGCTTATTCCGGATATAACCAATCCTTTTTTTGCAGAGATAGCTCGAGGAGCGGAAGATGCGGCTAATGCAAATGGATTTAACATAATATTGTGCAACACTGATGACAAGTTAAAAAAGGAAAGAATTTATCTGGAGATATTAAAGGGAAAAAGAGTTGATGGTTTAATTTTAGGGACGGCCCATATCAAAGACAAAAGTATCTTAGAATTAGAGAAGAAGAAATTTCCTTATATATTAGTTTCCCGAAATATTGAAAAATTAAATAAAAATTGTATAATCGTTGATGATGTAGAAGGTGGAATTGTGGCTACTGAATATTTAATTAAGATTGGTCATCGTCGAATTGCCCATATCACTGGCCCCCTTAAGACAAGATCAGCACTTAATAGATTAAAAGGCTATAAATTAGCTTTAAAAAAATATGAAATTGAATACAGAGACGAATTGGTAGGAGAAGGTGATTTTAGAATAAAAGGTGGCTATCAGGTTATGAAAAGATTTTTAAAATTAGCTGAACCGCCTACTGCTATATTTGCTGCCAATGATTTGCTGGCTTTAGGAGCTATGCAAGTTATTCAAAAAAAGAATTTCCGTATTCCAGAAGATTTTTCAGTAGTAGGTTTTAATGACATTAAATTAGCATCTTTTGTCTATCCCTCTTTGACTACTATTCGTCAGCCGATGTTGGAGATGGGGGCATTGGCAGTAAAGACGTTAATAAAGATAATAGAGGAGGGAGAATTTAATCAAAGAAAAGAAGTGTTAGAATCTAAATTAATCATCAGAGAATCTTGTAAAAAAATAAACGGAAAATAAAAAAAGTAAATTACTAAATTAAAATTAAAAAAAAGGAGAAATAAAAAATGAAAACTGTAACTTTATACGCTGACTGGCAGCCTAAACCAGATTTTAAGTTAGGAACAAAAGATATTGACGGGAAACTTACTTATTTGGGGAGCAAAGTTTGGAAGAATCCGGAGATTAAAATAGTGGAGAAAGACATTCCTAAAATTGGACCCACAGAGGTTTTAATAAGAGTTAAAGCTTGCGGAATATGTGGAAGTGATGTTCATATGGCTCAACCTGATGATGATGATTATATCTGGTATCCGGGACTTACTGCTTTTCCGGCGACCCTGGGTCATGAATTTTCAGGATTGGTAGTGGAGGCAGGTGAACAGGCCATCAACAAGAGAACGGGGAAGAAATTCGAAGAAGGAGAAGCAGTAACTGCAGAAGAAATGTTCTGGTGTGCTTCTTGCCGACCCTGTGCCGACGGCTATCCTAATCACTGTGAAAAATTACAAGAGATTGGTTTTAGTTGTGATGGCGCTTTTGCGGAGTATGTTAAAGTTGATTCCCGCTATATTTGGAGCCTGGAAGAACTAAAGAGAGTTTATAAAGGTGATGACTTATTTCTGGCTGGCAGTGTAGTTGAACCTACATCAGTAGCTTATAATGCAATGATAGAACGAGGCGGAGGAATAAGACCCGGAGATAATGCAGTAATTTTAGGCGGAGGGCCTATCGGTCTTGCAGCAGTAGCTATAATGAAAAAAGCCGGAGCCTCCAATGTAATTCTCTCTGAACCTTCTGAATCAAGAGCAAAATTAGGCAAGTTAATGGGCGCAGACCATATCATCAATCCCTTTAAGGAAAACTTTGCCGAGAGAGTGCTAGATATAACCGGTGGTTTGGGAGCTAAATTGTATTTAGAAGCAACGGGTTTACCTGATAAGGTCTGGGCAGATATTGAGCAAGCCATTTGGGAAGGTAAGATGATTAACAGCACAGTAGTAATTGTAGCCCGTTCTGATAAAAAGATTCCGGTAACCGGCGAAGTTTTTCAGGTAAGAAGGGCATCTATCGTGGGTTCCCAGGGGCATTCAGGGCATGGAACATTCCCCCGAGTTATTAGTTCAATGGCTTCAGGAATGGACATGACTCCATTGATTACCAAAAAGATAGCCTTAGATGAAGTTCCGGAGAATATAGTTCTCCTGCGGACTGATAGAACAGAATGTAAAATTACCTGTTTATTTAAATAATTTAATAAAAAGGAGGAACTGAAAATGTCTGATAAAAAAAATAAAAAATGGCTGACTACTGATTATCCTCAAATAATCTTTGAAAATACTCAAGTTGGCAGATTGAAAAAAGATATTTTTAATGCACCGATGAGTAAAATAGAAGAAATACTAAAGAAATATGAAATCCCTTCTTCTCCTGAATTAGGGAAAGCAGGGAGTTATATTCAAACTACTCCCCGCATGCATGTTATAGAAAACAGGCGTAAAAATGATTTTGTTTTTGTGCCGGTGGGATGCACCGAGTGTCATGGTGATTATGCTAATACAGGTCTGGATACTTTTATGGTCACCCAAATCTGTGAAGGAGTTCGACGCTATATAAAAAATAGAGATGGAGTAGGATGTAGTTTAGTATTACCTCCTTTAAATTATGGCGGACATCCTTATCATCATTTTGGTATGGCTGGCACAATTATTATGCCCGAAGATGTAGTTAGAGAAACTATGATCAATGTGATGTATGGACTTTGGAATGATGGTTTTCGCAAGCAGATGTGGGTTAATAATCATGGACAATTATGGATATTAGAATCAGCCATACAGGAATTCTGCAAACGCTATCAATTACCTGGTATCTATCGGGTAATTGACTGGCATAGGTCAATTAGAGAATTCTTTATTCCTATTGATAGAAAAGATAGTCTCACCACCGATTTTATTCATGCCGATGAAGCAGAAGCCTCAGTGGCTCAATTGTTATTTCCAGATATGTTAGATATGGAGTATGCGGTTGATACTGAAGGGGAATCTTTATTGCCGGGTGGTCATTTTGATACATCGGTTGACCCCTATCGTCGTCCTCAAGGGTGGCAGCAAGGAGAAGGTCAATCTGCCATTGAAAGAGCAGCTGTACCGGAAGGAGTAGTAGGCTGTCCGACTCGAGCGAGTGCTGAAAAAGCAAAACGCCCCATCGCTGCAATTCTAAGCTATTTGACTTTGGTTCATGATGAGATTATGGAGACCTATCCGGCAGGAAAATTACCACCGGTAGAAAAGATTAGTCTGCGTGACCCTAAAGAGATGGAACCTTTTTTAAAGGAACCTATGAGCAAAGGCTGGAAATCTGTATTTGAGTTACCATATATTGGGCAAATAAATAGTCTATAGTGAATAGTAATTCGTATCGCATATCGCGTATTGCGTGAAAAAAAATAAGATTCAGGTGTAGGGGCACAATGAATTGTGCCCTTCCTAGAATCGAACTCCTACCTTGATTCAGAGACAGGCGTTACCCGTTTCCACGAGGGCAGTCCCACCTGTCTATGTAAACGTAGATGTTCGATTTTGCGTAAACGCAAAAGAGCAATTGTCATTGCGGCCGTAGGGAGCGCGACAATCTCAAGAATTAGCGTAGAGCGTATGGTTATGAAAGAGGGAATCAGAATCAGGAGATAGTTGTTGGGGCAGACCTCGTGTCTGCCCTAGGTAAGTAACCCGTAGGCGTCTCGCTTGTCTACTAATAGTATCTAACAAAGAAGAAGAAATAGTTGCGAGTTGACAGTTGCTAGATTAATTTTAATTACAATGGGAGTATAAAACAATGAAGAAAAGCATAGTAATTTCTACTCAGCCTACTAAATTTTCCGCTCAATTCCTTGTATACTAATTTTTTATTTCCAATGAGTATTTTATTATAATTTTATACAAAAAGTTATAGTTAGGGTAAACTTGGGTGGGGTAGTTAGAGAAAGATTAGAATAAGAAAAAAAAGTTATATAAAAAGTTGACAAAATTAAAATTCATCTTGTATAATAAGAATAGAATAAAAATAGAACCAATTTCTGTAATGTAGAAAAGCAGTAAGGATAACAAGATGAAAAAATCACCTAATTATCCTATAAAAGTTTTAAATAAATCCCTCTCTATTCTGGAAATTTTACTTCAACAAAGTTCCTCTATGAACATGACTGAAATCAGTGAAAAATTAGGAATCTATCCTAGCACTATTCATTACTAAAATTAATACAAAAAGGAGGTCGTTTAGGTGAATAAAATTCTTGAAAAAATCGGTGAGCTGGGGATTGTACCTGTGGTTAAAATTGAAAAAGCTGAAGATGCTCTTCCTCTTGGGAAGGCACTTATTGATGGTAACCTTCCTATTACTGAGATTACCTTCAGAACTTCTGCTGCAGAAGAGTCAATTAAAACCCTAACCAGAGAACTCCCCGAACTTTTAGTTGGAGCAGGGACCGTATTAACAGTTGAACAGGTGAAAAAGGCAGTTTCTGCAGGTGCTAAATTTATTGTATCCCCGGGTTTTAACCCAAAAGTAGTAGATTATTGCCTAGAAAACAGCATTCCGGTAACCCCTGGTATAAATAATCCCACCCAGATTGAGATGGCCTTAGGGAGAGGAATTGAGGTAGTAAAATATTTTCCTGCTGAAGCATCAGGAGGATTACCACTTCTCAAATCTATGTCAGCACCTTATACCGGGATAAAATTTATTCCCACCGGAGGGATTAATCAGGATAACTTATCTTCTTACTTGTCCAATAATAAAGTACTTGCCTGTGGTGGTAGTTGGATGGTAAAGACCGACCTTATTTCTTCGGGTCATTTTGATGAGATTACCAGACTTACCAAGGAAGCTGTTTCTATAATGCTCGGTTTTGAGTTCGCCCATCTGGGAATAAATGAGGAAACCAAAGATAAAGCTCTTAATTCTGCCAACCTACTTTCACGTCTTTTTTATTTTCCTATAAAAGAGGGAACAAGCTCTATTTTTGCTGGTTCAGGATTTGAGGTTATTAAAAATAAGTATTTGGGGAAGCGCGGTCATATTGCCATAGCCACTAACAATATTCACAGGGCAATAGCCTACCTAAAAATAAAAGGTATTCCAGTTCTTCCGGAGACTGCTAAAGAAAAGGAGGGCAAACTTAAAGCAATCTATTTAGATCAAGAAGTATCAGGATTTGCAATTCATCTTTTGCAAAAATAATTTTTGAAATGGAGAAAACAATGAAAAAGTATATTACTTTTGGGGAAATAATGTTGCGGCTTAAACCACCCAATTGGGAAAGATTCTTTCAGAGTCCTCTCCTGGAAGCTACCTTTGGAGGAGGGGAAGCAAATGTAGCCGTGGGTTTAGCCCGATTTGGTTTAAACGTTGCCTATGTTTCTGTAATCCCTAATAACCCAATTGGCGATGCTTGTATTAAAGAACTGAGAAGGCAGGGTGTTGATACTTCGCTTATCGTCAGAAAAGGAAACAGGTTAGGTATCTATTTTTTAGAAGCCGGAGCCAATCAGAGACCCTCCAAGGTTATTTATGATCGTTCTCATTCGGCTATTGCTGAAGCAAAACCTGGCGATATTAACTGGGACAAGGTATTTGATGGAGTAAGTTGGTTTCATATTAGCGGTATTACTCCGGCTATTTCCCTTTCGGCCTCAGAGCTTTCCATAGAAGCAGTGAAAAAAGCCAGAGAAAAAGGCATTACCATTTCCTGTGATCTTAACTTTAGGAAAAAGTTATGGAAGCATGGAAAGTCTGCTCCCCAAGTAATGGGTGAGTTGGTTAAATATATTGATATTGCTATAGGAAATGAAGAGGACTGTCAGAAGTCTCTTGGGATTAAAGTAGATGTAGATGTAGAATCAGGAAGACTCCAAACAGAAAAGTATAGAGAATTGACCGATAGAGTTCTTGATTTATATCCCGATATCAAAAAAATTGCAATAACCTTAAGGGAGAGCCATTCTGCAAACTACAATGGATGGTCAGCAGTGCTGAATAACCGAAAGGAATTTTTTGTTTCGAAAAAATATGAAATTCATAATATTATAGATAGAGTAGGAGGAGGAGATGCTTTTGCTGCAGGCTTAATCTATGGTTTTAATAACTTGCCTAATGATAAAGAGTCCCTTGAATTTGCGGTAGCAGCATCTTGCCTTATACATTCTATTCCCGGTGATCTGCCTTTGCTTTCAGTTGAAGAGGTAAAAAGCTTAGCTGGAGGAGCAACATCAGGGAGAGTACAAAGGTAGGACTGTTACTAAAAACAAAAAACAGGTTAAGTTTTAGAATTTTTTTAGAATTAAGGTTAGGAGGATATATGTCTGAAAATAGACCAAAAGTAGTAATAACTGATTGCGACCACCCTTCTGTAGAAATAGAAAAAGAAATATTAAGTGAAATTGATCCGGAGTTTGTTTTGGCTTACTGTAATACAGAGGATGAAGTGATAGAAGTAGCTCAGGATGCTGATGGAATAATTAATCAATATGCACCTATAACCAGAAAAGTGATTGAATCATTAAAGAAGTGCAAAGTTATCGCTCGTTATGGGGTAGGAGTGGATAATATTGATATAGAAGCAGCTACTGAATATGGGATTATCGTAGCGAATATTCCGGATTACTGTATTGATGAGGTTTCTACTCATACTATGGCTTTAATCCTGTCCTGCGCACGAGGAATAACCTTACTTGATAGTAAAATAAGTGAGAAAATATGGGATTTTACTTTGGCCAAGCCTCTTTTTCGAACTAAAGGAAAAACTCTCGGTCTCTTTGGTCTGGGGAAAATTGCTAGAGCAGTAGCTCAAAAAGCTTCAGGATTTGGTTTTAAAATTATAGCTTATGACCCTTATGTTTCCAAAATTGATGGAGGAATAAAGTTGGTTGAATTTTCTCAATTATTGTCTGATTCAGATTTTATTTCCATTCATACTCCCCTAACGGACAAGACCAAGCATTCTTTTGGAGAAAGCGAACTAAAGACTATGAAGAAAACTGCCTATTTAATAAATACTGCCCGAGGACCAATTATTGATGAAAGAAATCTTTATGTAGCCCTTAAGGAAAGATGGATTGCTGGAGCTGCTTTGGATGTGATGGAAAAAGAACCACCTGACTGGAAAAATCTCTTACCAAAGTTAGATAATCTGATTGTTACGCCTCATATTTCTTTTTACTCAGAAGAATCCTATGTTGAGTTGAAGACCAAGACCGCCAAGGCAGTGCTTTCCGTTTTAAAAGGAGGATTGCCGAAGGCAATGGTTAACCCTCAAGCAGTAAATAAAAAGGTTATATAAGGAGGTAAGTAGATGAGTTTAATCAATAAAGTAGCTATAGTTACTGGTGCAGGTCGAGGTATAGGCAAAGCTATAGCTATAGCTTTAGCCCGGGAAGGAGCAAATATAATTGCTATCGATGTTGATATTCAGACGGCTGAAAAAGTAGCTAGGGAAATTAAATCTTTGGACCGGCAAACTTGGGCCATCCAGGTAGATGTTTCAGATAGTAAAGAAGTTTTTCGAATGGTACAATTGGTCCTTGAGAAATTTAAACGAGTTGATATTTTGGTAAACAATGCCGCAATTATAAAGCGTGGTTCGATAGAGGATCTTACAGAAGAAGATTGGGATAGGGTTATGGATGTAAATCTTAAAGGTGCTTTCAATTGTGCAAAAGCAGTCGTAGGAACTATGAAGAAACAGAGATACGGAAAGATTGTAAATATATCCTCTATTGCAGGAAAGATTGGTGATCTTGCTTCCGCTCCTTGCTATGGGGCTTCTAAGGCAGGCATGACTTGCCTGGCGAAATCGTTGGCCAGAGAATTAGCATCATATAATATAAATGTCAATGTCGTCGCACCCCATGCTATTAAAACAGATATGAGCAAGGAATGGTCAGAAGAGAAAAGGAAAAGTATTATTGCAGACATTCCACTTGGTCGATTAGGAGAACCTGAGGATGTTGCTGAAGCGGTGGTATTCTTGGTTTCAGACAAAGCAAAATTCATAACTGGTGAAGTTCTGGATGTAAATGGCGGATGTTTAATGGATTAATACCTCAAATCAGAATGCACCAAACAGAAAAAAGGAGGTGAAAAAAACATTAAAAAAAGTACAAGTTAAGTTCCTTAAGAAAAATAAAATTTATTATGGAGGTTTATGATGTTAAAGAAATGTGTTATTTTATTACTGATAATTAGTTTATTGGTAATGTGTGGTGTTACTGTTAGCGCTAAGACTTTTATTAGATTAGGTACAGCAGGATCAGGAGGTAATTATTACCGTTTGGGTGCGGGCATGGCTTCATTATGGAATGATCTATTTCCAGATTTGCAGGTTTCAATACAAGCAACTAAAGGTAGCGCAAATAATGTTGATTTATTAGCAGATAAGGAAGTAGAGCTTTCATTCTTAAGTGCTAATCCAGCCTTTCAATCTTATAATAATATAGGTCAGTGGGCTGATCGTGAAAAGGATCGCTACAAGGGAATGAGATTTGTATCCCACGTATATCCCAATCCGCAAAATTTCGTAGCTATGGAGTGGGCACCGGAAATTAAAAACGTACGTGACCT
>JABUBQ010000068.1_pt1 | contig 13522 bp, 10 predicted proteins | sample 7240351 | NCBI WGS metagenome assembly JABUBQ01 (sample SAMN07256348, study PRJNA390944) | subsurface metagenome | isolation source: Methane hydrate marine sediment | place: Pacific Ocean: Eastern North Pacific, ODP site 1244 | collected 2002 | reverse complement strand
GTAAAAATTCTATTTTAATTCCAAAATAAATTATAATTAAAGAAATTAAAACTTGGAATATCAATTTAATTCCTGTGGGAAGCTTTTTCTTTCTATCTGCTCTCCCCAGGATGACCATCAGCACACTACATATAATGATACCTGCAATTTTAAACACCATTCCGGTTTCTAACATATATATATTTTCCTTTATTATTTCGTTTTATTTCTTCTTTATTTATATTTTTGTCTTATTTTTCTGTTCTTTCTGTTTTTAACCTTTTTTCTGCTTAATCCAATTATATTAATACGACAAAAGTATCTTAAATTCCTTCTTTTTAAGATAAATTTTTAAAATTAAAACTAATTATTAAATATTCTCTTTAAACCAGCGAACTGTCTTTTCTAAACCTGCTGAAAAGTCAAACTTTGGTTGCCACACTAAAACCTCTTTAATTAAATGGCAATCCAGAATATTCTTCCTTAAATCCCCTGCCCTGGGAGGCCCATAATGCGCCGGATGAGGGAATTTTGTAATCTTCCTTAAAAGGGAGAAGATTTCATTAACCGAAACCCCTCTTCCGGTCCCCAGATTTAAGCCGTTAAATTTAATTTCAGGTTCTGTTTTGGTTCTAGTTTCGGTTTCAGCTTTGTCTTCTTTTTCTTTAGTTTTTTCTATTTCCCAAACAACTTTAGATAATTTTACCATATTTTTAAGAGCGAGTAAATTGGCTTGGGCTACATCTTCTACATAAATATAATCTCTGATATATTCTCCATCACCATTTATAGTAGGAATCTCTCCTTTTAACATCTTTTCTATAAATATAGCGATAACCCCGGCCTCACCATAAGGGTCCTGACGGGGTCCATAGACATTTCCATATCTTAGTGCTACATATGGGAGATGGTAATATTTCTGATAGAAATCAAGATAATGCTCAACTGCAACCTTACTGATTCCATAAGGTGATTGGGGCCTGAAAGGATAATCTTCGGTAATGGGAAAATGCTCTGGTTCTCCATAAATAGTCCCTCCGCTGGAGGCAAAAACTATTCCCTTGACCTGGTGATTCATCAAGCAGCATTGCACTAAATTCAAGGAACCCAGAATATTTGTCTGCACATCAAATAAAGGGTGTCTCACAGAAAAAGATACGCTAATCTGGGCGGCTTCATGGCAGACATAATCAGGTTTTTCCTGTTTGAACACCTCAGCCAACCCATTTTGGTCGGTAATATCTAATTTATAAAACCGGGCTTTTTTGTTGACATTCTCCTCTCTGCCGGAAGATAAATCGTCAACTATTACAACTTTATAATTATTATCAATGAGTAAATCCACAATATGTGAACCGATAAAGCCCGCCCCACCAGTAACTAAAACCTTTTTTCCCATAATGACAAGTTTTGTGCCAGGCACCAAATTTGTCATAAATGTAAAGTTTGGTGCCGGGATCCTCCTTTTCTCTATAATTATAATACTATAATTAAAGCGATTAGGCTACAGATAGCGCTTATCCCCCATAAGATAAACACGACATTTTTATGTGCTATCCCCTGGGCTAAAAGCCGATGGTGGAGATGCCCTTTGTCAGCCTGAAATATGGGATGATGACCTCTGTATCTCCTCCAGATAGCAAACAGGGTATCAAAAATAGGGAGAGCCAGAATAATAATGGGGATAAAAATAAAAAAGGCATTTCCGCTATTTAATACCCACAAAGCCCCTGTGGAGGCCAATACAAAACCGGTAAAAGTACTGCCGGAATCCCCCAAAAAGATTTTTGCCTGGTAAAAATTAAATCTTAAAAAAGCCAACATACTCCCCGCCAGGGCAATTGATGTAAGATTAAGAATTTCAAAATTCTGTCTTAATCCTAAAATAAAAAAAGTTATTAAGCTAATTATCGAAACTCCGCAGGCTAGTCCATCTAATCCATCTATTATGTTGATGGAATTGGTCACTCCGACTATCCAGAAAATTAAAATAGGATAAAGAAGATAACCTAATAAATCAAAGCTTTTCAATTGATTAACTATAAAACTATTTATTAAATCACTGTTGTATATAATCACTATTAAGGCAGGAGCCATCTGAATTACAAATTTATGTTTGGGAGAAAGGTTGGCAATATCATCTACCACACCTAATAACAGAATAATTACTGCGCCTATCAACAGGGCTCTAAACTGTCCCTCTATCTGTATTACAAAGAGCAGGCTCAGCAAAAATCCGAAAAAAATAACTATCCCTCCCAAATTAGGGATAGCTTCCTCGTGTATCTTACGGTGACCGGGCGTATCCACCATATTCTGTTTTTTTCCTATACGAGCCATGTAGGGAGTTAAAATGTAAGAAACTATAAAGGCAATAACACCAACTTCTAGATATTTCAAATATATATTCTCCTGTTTATTAATTCACCAATTTGTCAATTGACCTATTCTCCAATTGGCCAACTAATCAATTTAATCAATTCACTGATTCGCAAATTATTAATTTATTTGGCTAATTCTTTTTTTAAATCCTCTATACAGGCTACCGGAGAAGGGTCAACCTGATTTAATATCGCTAAATAATAACTCGCCAGATCACCTAAAAAAATTAATGAAAACATGCGGGCCATTTTTCCTTTGCCTCTGGTAGGACAAACTATAAATTCGACTACTTTGTCTTCGATAATCTTGCGGGTAATTTCCCGTCTCTGCTCAACCCTCAAAATCCCCTCTTTGTCTTGCAGATAAACAATTTTAACCTGTAGGTTTATACTATTTTCTATTTCATAGCCTACTATTTCGTTATGGTCAAGTTCTGGAAACACATTCCAGAAACAAGGCCATTTGCTATTCTCGTTTATCTGAGTCTTCCAGCGCATAGCCACTACCCCTAATAATCCTTCAGAACCGTAAACCAAGGGCAAATGCTGATACAGGCTCAAGGCTACTTCCTTAGCTAAATTGTTTTTAATGGGAGATCTAGCGCAATATTTTTTAGAAAGTTCCTGTAAAATATTTAGTGTTTCTTCTGTCTCACCGCTTCTTTCCTTTATTAAACCCAGCCTCTCTAATGCTTTCAATATTGGAAAAAATAGATAAGAAATAGCGGCTCGAGGTTGAATCCCTACCGGGACTTTAATCACCGGGAAGTTATTCTCTTGGGCAAGAATTGCTAACTTGCCCCCGGAAGTTAGGGCGATAATTCTGGCTTTGGCTTCCAGGCATCTCTTTAAGGTAGAGAGAGTCTCTTCAGTATTCCCCGAATAACTGACTGCGAAAACCAAAGAATTTTCATCTACGAATTTGGGTATATCATAACCGCGAATAACCACAATGGGAATTAATAATTCATCAGCCAGATAATCAGATAGTAGATCCCCGCCGATGGCTGAGCCACCCATTCCCAATACCACGATATTTTTAAAACTCCGGGTAGAGCCAGGGGCAGGAACAGAATTAGAGACTGAAGCAGGTGAAAAGTCGGTAGGAATATAAAATTCCTTACCTAAACGCAAAGCATCTCTCATTTTCAGCGGAAATTCCTCTAACAGCTTTATCATGTTAGCTTGATCCAGCACAGAAAAATCTCCATCTAATATATCTATACCGTTTATTTTTTTTCCTGTCTCTCCCATGGCTCATTCCTCCCCATATTTTAACCTATCTTTCTATATTTTATAACATACCACACAACCTTTATTCAAGCAAGCACAAAAATGACAAGTTTTGTGCCAGGCACCAGGTTTGTCATAAACGTAAAGTTTTGTGCCGGGATCCTCTGGAAATCTTTAATTATAAGGTTAGGGCTCGGCAGTTAAATGAGGATTGAAGATAATGTCGCCGCCTGCTTCGCTCCAATAAGCCCAATCACCACTACTTGAAGTGTGATATGGATATTTAGGTCCTTCGTCATCTCCCCACCAGTTATATTTAGCGTAAATATTGTGATCGGTCATATTGCTAACACCATGGATAATATTACCTGTGATATTATTCCTCCCGATTCCTCCCCTAGCTCCTCCTCCTATATCCGGATTAGTAGTATCGCTATATTGTTCGCCCACCCTTATACCATACCCATTAGAAGTAATTTCATTACCCCAAATTAATAATGAAGAGTTGTTCCGACAAAAAATGCCAGAATCATAATTATTGTATATATTATTCTTTTTTACCTCAAGAGATGCATCGTTAGAAGCCTTGATTCCACAATCGCTATTTCTAATGATATTACTCTCAATAATACCCGAACCTGCTCCTGTAACTTTTATTCCATTAATAGAATTTTGACATATCTCATTATTATAAACATATATTCCTGAGGGATAATCATCGCTTGTCCTATGATAGAAAATTCCACTATCCTGATGATTTTGAATTAAATTTTCTGATATTTCAATTGAAGAGGATGAGTCGCTACAGATTCCTACATCTGTATCTGATATGCCATCAATAGTAAATCCAGATATGGTGACATCGTCAGCTGTAACGGTAATTAAATTCCCCGTATATCCGAGTCCGATTATAAAAGTAGATTCCTTTCCAGCCCCCAGGAGATCAATTTTTTTATTTATTATCAGCTGTTCATTATAAGTCCCTGCGGCCACCACAACCGATTTTCCAGAGGTAACTGCCTCTATTCCTTCGGTTATAGAATTAAATGGATGAGTTTGGGTTCCATCTTCTATTCCGCTGGTCCCTATATTTACGTAAATATTGGGGTCATATTCTATTGTTGTGAGTACTGCGGAGCTTTCATTTCCGGCGGCATCGCAGGAAGTAATTGAGATATTGTTGGCTCCTTCAGAGAGATTATAAGAATATGACCAATTTGTAGATGAATTAAGAGGTACAACTTCTACCCCATTAATCCATATAGAAGTATTAGTTTCCTTAGTACCGGATAAAATCTGTGGCGAGATGTTGGTCGGAGAAGTTATAGTGTCCAAACCGGGAATTGTTGGTACAGAAATATCTAAAATAATAGTAGCATATATTTCGTTACTCTCGTTTCCCACGGTATCTTTTGAAATAATTGATATGTTATTTTCGCCTTCAGAAAGATTATAAGAATATGACCAGGTGGTATTGGAATTTACAGATATTACCTCTGCTCCATTAATCCAAATTGAAGTATTAGATTCTTTAGTTCCAGAAAGAGTTTGGGGTGAAACATTTGTTGGAGAAAGCACGGTATCTAAAGTTGGTTGGGCAGGAGGGGTACTGTCATTTATTGTTATGTTCCATTGTATATAATCTTCCAATTCTCCATCACTTACTAAAATTTTTACTATTTTCTGACTGTAATCTCCATAACTAGCTGAATAAATCCAACTGCTTTTTGAACCATCTCCTGAAACGGTAGAATCTAATACTAATTTCCCATTTAAAAACCATTGATAACTTAATGTTGTGTTTAAATCAATATCATGGGCTTGAACTTCAAATTTTATTGATTCCCCTTCATTTACTACAACATTTAAACTTCCAGGGAAATAAGAAAGTATTTGCGGGTGATTATTCACATTGGAAACTTCAATTTCAAAACTCTGAGTTGTGCTGAGTTTACCATCAGAAATTTCAACCATTACCTGGTTAATTCCTACCTGATTATTGGTTGGTGTCCAAATTATTAAACCATTTTCGCTATTAATGTTCATCCCCTCTGGTTTAATAATAGAAGAATGAGTCAGAGTATCTCCATTGGGATCACTGGCCTCTACCTGATATAAATATAGCTGATTTTCTGTAGCAGTAATAATAGGTTCAGAAATTATAACTGGCGCAATATTTAAAATAGGGAAAACACTTGCTAAATTTAGGCAACCTCCCATTACTGTTACCACAATTAATATAGATAATATTATAAAAAATTTCTTCATTTTATAGTATATATCTTTCTTCAAATATTGTTTTATTCTTACGAGGAAGTCAACTTTATGACTACTACTTCAAATTATCTTTGTTTTTTACCATTTCCGATGTATTATTTTTTAGACTATTCTCTCCAACTTTCCTTTAGGATAAACAACTAAAATTAATTATACCTTACTTCCTTTTAAAACTCCAACAAAATTTATAAATAAAAATGACAAGTTTTGTGCCAGGCACCAGATTTGTCATAAATGTAAAGTTTTGTGCCGGGATCCTCTAAAATACCTTGAATTATTCTAAACAAAATAGTATACTTTAACCATTATGGGAAGAAGAAATAGAACAGAAATAGAACACGAAGGAGCTATTTATCATATCATTATTAAGGGGATTGACGGAATAGATATCTTTACTGATGATGTAGATAAAAATAAATTTCTACAGCTTCTACAAAAAATGGTTAACTTTCACAAAGCTCACCTATTTTCCTATGTACTAATGGATACTCACTTTCACCTTCTTTTAAAGACAGAAGAAGCAAATCTCTCCCAGGCCATGCAGTTTTTAAATTCCTCTTATGCCCACTGGTTTAATTATAAACATATGCGTAAAGGACATCTCTTCCAAGATAGATATAAAAGTTACCTTATTTTAAATTTTCAGTATTTACTTAATATTTCCTCTTACATTAATCTAAATCCAGTTGAAGCAGGAATGGTAGATGCTTCTGAGCCTGAAAAATATAAATGGGGGAGCTTTCGCTATTTCATCTCGCAAAAAGATGCACCTCCCTGGCTAAAAATAACTGAATTTCTCCAGCTTTGTGAAATAAGCACCAACGAATTTATTAATTTCATCAAAAAAAATTCTTTTGAAAAGAACAAAAAAATCGATATACTTTTGAATGAAATAACAAATTTTAACCAAAGTACTTTACCTAAAAACATAGATTATATATTAACAAAAGCTAATAAATATTTTGGCGATATCAATGCCAATAAAAATTTGAGAAATTTATTGATTTTCGTCCTGGTAAAAGAAGGATATAAAATAACCGAAATAGCTCGTCTTTTTCATATCACCAGACAGTCTGTTCTAAATATAAATAATAAAATGCAAAAGAATATAGAATCTGATTCCCTTTTCAGTCTATGGTTAAGTAACATTAAAATTTCTTTGTTATCATAAATGACAAGTTTTGTGCCAGGCACCAGATTTTACATTTATGACAAATCTGGTGCCTGGCACAAAACTTGTCATAAATATATAGGTATAATAAATATGAGAAAAAATGTAATTTTTTTTATTATAATAATCTCACTAATTATTCTTCATGCTGCAGCTAGTGTGGTGGCTGTTCGCTATGACCCCGGCTTAAATTGGCAGGTCTTGGAAAGCCCTCATTTTTCAGTCTATTTTTCTAAACTGCAAAACAATGAACAAAATAATGAAGATTTCAGTTACAATAATGAGCAATTAGCTCAAGAGGTGGCTGATATTGCCGAAGAAACCTACCAACAGGTTAATGATCAGCTTGGCCCATCCAAGCATCATCACCTGCAAAAGATAGCCATAATTATGGAAGATTTTTCTGATCATAAACTGGGTTTTGCCTCTTATTTCCCTCATAGAGTGATTCGCCTTTCACTCACCGCCCCCACTGCCAAATCCTTTGATATGAAATTTAAAAGCTGGCTCAAAATGGTAATCACTCACGAATACACCCATCTGGCCCATTTTGAGATGACCGCCGGCCCCACTACTGCCCTGCGCGCTCTATTCGGTCAGATACTCGCTCCCAATGCCCTCCAGCCCATCTGGTCGACTGAAGGATTAGCTGTTTACAATGAAACTAAATTTACCGCCGGAGGCAGGGGGATAGATTCTCGCTACGATATGTATCTTCGCATGGCCGCCCTAGAAGACCGGTTTAATACCCTGGACCAGATAAATGGTTATTATCTTACTTCCTGGCCTAACGGTACCGCACCTTATATATATGGCCAATCCCTTATCCATTTTATGACTCAAAAATACGGGGAAGATAAAGTAATTACCTTGAGTGAAATATTCTGTGAATATCCCTATTTAGGGTTTAACTATGCCATAAAAAGGGCGATAGGCCTGGACCTGGATGAATTATATCAAAACTGGAAAGATTACTTAAAAGAAAAATATCAATCCCAAGCTCAAAAAATTCTCTCTCAAAAAAAACTCACACCTTCTCAGCAATTAACTAAATACAATTATTGGGTCGATTACCCACGCTGGATTTCTACCTCCGATGGAGATAAGATAGTAGCCAGAGTTTCTACACCCCATTCCTATCCATCTATTCAAACTATCGACCCCTTAAGTCCTTCCCTTCCTTTTACTCCCCGTTCTACTAAAAACCAGACCCAACCCCTGATTAAAAGGACCTATGGGCGGGATTCTTTTTTTAGCATATCTCCTGATAGTTCTAAAATAATCTATGCTAAATTAGGCGATTATGAGCGATTTTATAAATTTTATGACCTTTATTTATTTAATTTGAAAACAGAAAAAGAGACCCGCCTTTCCGAAGGGCTGCGGGCTCGCGATCCCAGCTGGTCACCTGACCTAGATAATCCTCAAATCGTTGCAGTAATTAATCAATCAGGAACAAATAATTTAGCCCTAATTAATTTAAATTCAATCCCTGATCAAACTTCCTCTTCCTTTGCTGTTCCACCAGTTACAAAAAAGAGTATTACTTATTTAACAGACTTTCGAGATGGCACCCAATTATATCAACCCTCCTGGTCTCCTAATGGAAACATGATAGCCTTTTCCGCCTGGCGCCAGGGTTATCAGGATATATATATCTTAAATCTTGATTCTAGCAATATCGGCACTCCTACTCTCCAGCCTATCTATCAAGATAAATCAATTGACCTTAGCCCTTGCTGGTCTCCCGATGGCCAGTATCTCTTCTTCTCCTCTGACCGCACTGGCATCTACAATATCTTTGCCTTTTCCTTACCCGATAAAAAATTATATCAAGTAACTAATGTATTAAGCGGGGCTTTCCAGCCTGCCCTCTCTCCTGATGGTAAAAAATTGGCTTACATTGAATATCACGCCACCGGATATGAACTACATCTTATGGAAGTAGACTCCGATAAATGGACAGAAACAGAATATGTTGAACCCTCAATTAACGTAGACATAGAACAGCAAACCCCTCATCAACAGACAGAGCAATTAAAAAATCTAACCAATTCTTTAAAAAGTAATTATCCTGTCCATCCCTATTATCCCTTTACTTCTTTCTGGCCACCTACCTATTGGATTCCCGCTGCCCAGCTTACCGAAAACGACTTGGGAATTGGCTTTTCTACTAAATTAGAAGATGTACTGGGATTCTCTTCCTTTCCTTTAACTATTACTTATGGACTGCTTAATAATAACCTAAATTACAACTTCAATTATTATAATTATAGCCACGTACCTATTATCAATCTTCATCTATCTGGAAATGCTATTTTAAACTCCCCGACCTCCTGGTGGGAAGAAGGAAAGACCGGTATAAATATTTATTTCCCACTTGAAGGACATACTGCCTCCGCTACAAATTCGCGCTCTTACAGACAAATCTTTTCTCTCGGTTATCAATATGAAAAATCATCAACTACTAACACACCATCTCCTTTAAATACTAACCAGGAGAAAATCAGTAGCCTGATATTAGGCTACTCCTACTCTGATGCAGAAAAATATGGATTCTCTATCAGCCCCGAACTAGGCAACTCCTTCTCTTTGACCTATGAACACGCCGATAAAGCCTTAGGTAGTGATTATACTTTTGATAAATTAATATTTGATGGCAGGAAGTTTATTCCTCTTCCATCCCTCTATCAGGTCCTGGCCCTTCGCCTGGTAGCTGGCTTTAGCAGCCCTAACATAATGGACCTCGGTTTAGAAATGGAAAAGTTTAAATTGGGAGGTAATTATTCAGCGGATAATCTAAGTAATACTGATGTGAACACCTTCTCTTTGCGGGGATATAAACCTGGCACCCTCGAAGGAAACAATCTTATATTAACCAGCTTAGAATATCGCTTTCCTCTGGCCAACATCGAGCACAGTCTTAAACTTGGCTCCCTCTCCATCTTCTTAGAAAGACTTTCTGGTGTCTTCTTTATCGATATTGGAAATGCCTGGGAAAGCGCCAGTATAAATACAAATACAACCAATGAAAATAATGAAATTAATTCCATCTGGCAGGATTTTAAATCCAGTATCGGAGCAGAACTAAAAGCAGACTTTAATTACAAATACGACTCTCCTTTTACCTTAAGATTAGGGGTAGCCAAAGCCCTGACCGACCCCAAAGGATATGATATCTACATCACCTTAGGCACTTCTTTCTAAGATGACAAGTTTTGTGCCAGGCACCAGATTTGTCATAAGTGTAAAGTTTTGTGCCTGGCACAAAACTTGTCATTCATTAAATTAATCCAACTTTGCTGTGATCGCCTAAGATGAATTCGTATATTCGGGGGAGGTCTTTAGAATGGTAAATTTTCACGCCTTTCCCAATTAGACATTTTTGCATTCGCCTTTTTATGTTCTCAATCTTAGTATTCTCTAATACCACACTATACTCAATTTCAGCCTTTTTTATTTCTACTCCATCAGAAAGGCTAGTAAAAGGACCTATATAGGAATCAACCACCTTCACCTTATTCCCAATTATCACTGGCCCTAATATCTTAGAATTTATAATCTCTGACCCTTTTCCGATTTTTACTCTTCCTGAAATCTGGGAGACCTCGTCCACCACTTTCGCCCCACCAACATCTCTCTCAATATCTTCTAAAATTAAACGATTGGCTTCTAAAATATCATCTGGCTTGCCTGTATCTTTCCACCAACCCTCAATAACTTCAGCTCCAACTTTATAGCCCTTATCGATCATCCACTGAATGGCATCGGTAATCTCTAATTCCCCCCGGGCAGAAGGTTTTATACTTTCAATAGCCTGATGAACATTTTTATCAAAAAAATAGACTCCTATTAAAGCCAAATCGCTTACTGGTTCTTTAGGTTTTTCCACTACCCGTACTACTCTTCCCCCTTCCACCTCAGCCACGCCGAATTGCTTCGGATTATCCACTTCAGTCAATAACACAAAGGTATTATAATTTCCTTGAATAAATTTATTGGCATAGTTTTCTATTCCATTTTTCAGAAGGTTATCCCCTAAATACATTAAAAATTTATCTTCTCCCAAAAAATCACGCGCCACTGATACCGCATGAGCCAACCCCAGGGCTTCTTTCTGTTCGATATAAGAAATATTCACTCCCCATTTACTACCCTCTTTGAGTTCACTCCTTATATCCTCCCCTGTCTCCCCAACAATTATCCCAATGTCTTTTATTTCACAATCCCTAATTGCCTCTATCGCGTAAAATAATACCGGTTTATTAGCAATGGGAATTAAATGTTTAGCACTCGTATGAGTTAGTGGTCTAAGGCGAGTGCCTTTTCCGGCACAAAGAATAATTGATTTCAATTTACTTCCTCCTCCTCTTATTCCTCTTCCTCTCATTCCTCTTAAAATAATATCTTCCCGATATTTCGGCCAAGAATCTTACCTGCTCCTATAAATATCTTCGGATTTTTAAATGCCTCCCTAAATACTAAAGAATGGTTTTCAAAATTTGCCGCCCGCTCGATAAATTCCGCATTCTCTTTAAACAACGAGAAAATATTCTTTAATTCGTACTCACCTTTATTTAATCTCTCGTAAACTTTCCTGGCCCACAGTCCAAATTTAATTTCTCTTCCAAATTTACTCTTCCATCTCTTGTCATATTCAGCCAGCATGCCTTCCTGAATACACTCCACCAGAATCTCGGCCGCCTTCATCCCGTAATAAATTCCTCCCCCGGTCAAAGGTTTTACCTGCCGTGCTGCATCCCCCACTACCATTACCTTTTTATAAACACTCTGGCATAACCCCAACGGAATAATCCCGGCTAATCTATCGATAATTTCACCTTTTATACCTTCTTCTTCTATCACTCGCTCTAACTCTCTGCGTCCATTTTCTGCAATTACCCCTAATCGTATAATTCCATTTCCTTCAGGAATAATCCACACAAAAAAAGGGATTCCTTCCCGCATATATACCCGGGTCATCTCTCTGGAAAAAACTTCACCTTCTAAATCTTCTAATTTTATTCTATACTGGACCCCTTTATAAAAATTGGTTTCCCCGGGGCCGGGGCTGTCACTACCATCATAGCCATTACTATTATTTCCCTTCGAATCTATAAACTTTTTCACCCTGGACCGCGGTCCGTCAGCTCCCATAACTATATCAGCCCAAATATCACCCTGATTAGTCTTTAGCCTATACCTGCTCCCCTTATCCTGCTCTTCCTCTACCTCCAGCAATCTTATCCCACATTCCACTTCTAATCCCTGGCTCAGCTCCTTATCAAACTTCTCCCGGTCAATTACAAGAGCCACTCCGGACCTCTCTATCTTAAAACTATCTCCCCGGTAAAAAAATGAGGTCCCATTAATCTGATTTAATATAGAACTTCTCGATAAAGGTATTAAACTATCTTCGAAGACCGGCTTGCCCACAATCCCGGCACATCTTACTGGCTTGCCTACCTCATCGTGTTCTTCAATTATCCTAAAGCTATTAATCCCGCATTTCTTTAACAACTGTGCTGTATAACACCCTATCGGGCCAGCCCCAACAATAACTATTTCCATCTTTACTTTTCACCCTTTCATTAAAAATGACAAGTCTGGTGCCTGGCACAAAACTTGTCATTCCAAAAAACCTAATGATTTTTTAAGATTTATTTGTGTCTCTAAGAAATCTCTCTCCGAAAGCTTTCCTAATTTTCGTTCGATCATATTTGTTTTTATTGTCTGGATAATCCCGGTTACCAAAGAAGGATATTTCAATCCTCCCTTTTGCCAATCCTGTATTTTTGTATCCCCAGATAATAGTCGATCAACATTGCTAGTAATTGCAGAAACAACTACTTCTTGCCGGTGATTATGATAATATTTATCACTAATAATCAAGGCTGGTCGCTTTTTGACTCCTGAACTTTCAGAGAAAATAACTTTTACCAAGACTACCTCCCCTTGTTTATATTTCATTGTAAATATCATCCTTTTTATTATCCCAAACTTCTTTTAAAACAGGATTAATTTGAGTGGTCATTGCCAGTAATTGCTTTTCTTCAGATTCCCGATCTAAACGTTCCCGGATACTTTCCAAAACATATTCTCTAATAGTCTTCCCCTGTAAAACAGCAAACACTTTTATTCTTTGGTGCTCTTCAGGATCTATATCGATACTAAGTCTATTTCGTGTGTAGCTTTTTTTGCCGTTCATCTTTATCACCCCTAACTATAAATATACAGGTTTTTAACATTTGTGTCAAGACACAATTGTGTATAATTGTGTACCAGTTACTTTTCTTGTCACTTTCTATACCTTATTATCTGGTTTTATTTGTTTTATTCCCAATTTCTCATAAATCTTTTTTCTCTTCTGAAACATTATATTTAAAACAGAAACATACTGATCATAATAATCATAAACTTTTGATATTGATTTACCTTTATTTTTCCTCTGCACTCTTCCTATATACTGGATTAATCTTGT
>JABUBQ010000067.1_pt1 | contig 13538 bp, 9 predicted proteins | sample 7240351 | NCBI WGS metagenome assembly JABUBQ01 (sample SAMN07256348, study PRJNA390944) | subsurface metagenome | isolation source: Methane hydrate marine sediment | place: Pacific Ocean: Eastern North Pacific, ODP site 1244 | collected 2002 | reverse complement strand
TATTGCCAAAATAAATTGTTCCGGTAAAATTACCGGTGAGATATATGTTTTGAGAATCATCAATTGCAATAGCATATCCAATATCATTCCCTGCACCTCCGGCACTTTTTGTCCAGACTAAAATTCCATCCTTGTCATATTTGGCAATAAAAACATCCAACCCGCCTGATGAGATCAATGATGTGTTGCCGAACCGGGCAGTATCCTGAAAATAGCCTGTAATATAGATGTTATTATCTGGGTCACTGGTAATTGAACAGGGAGCATCTCCTTTCAGTCCTCCCGCTTTTTCAGACCAAAGTAAATTCCCATCCGGGTCATACTTTGCAATAAAGATTTCCTGTTCATCATTAGTTCCAAGGGTTGCCAGTATTCCCTCCGGAGCAGTTCCCCCGAATTGAATTGTATCGGTAAAGCGGCCGGTTACATATATATTATCCTCGGTATCGACAGTTAAGGCTACACCAAAATCATCATACTTTCCTCCGGTTTGAAGGCTCCATATTACATCACCATCGGCGTTATATTTTGCTAAAAAACCATCGTTACCTCCAAAGGAGGATAAAAAGTTTTCACTAAATTGGGCATGGCTTTGAAAGAAACCGGTAACATAAATATTCCCATCTGTATCCACTTCAATATCTTTGCCGATATCGTCAGTCAGTCCACCTCCGGATATTGCCCATTCAAACAAGGGAGTTTTTTGAGCAAATCCGTTTCTTCCGGTAATCGAAAGCATACAGATTATGATGAAATATGTTATGGTAATCTTTTTCATTCCCTTTTTAAAAATTAAAAGGCATTATAAAAGGTATTACCCTTAAAATGGTTAATATCTGTCAATGGTAACCTGGCGCCAAATTTATCATTTAATATTTCAATAAACCGGTTTGCTATGTAAGCTGACCCCTTTGGATTTGGATATTTGCCATCCAGTGAAAAGAAACCGTCAATTTCCAGATCAAATCGTAATGGTACACTCGCTTTTAAAATCAGTTTTTCCGTATAAACGGGTTGTTCAAACTCATCCACCAGGGTAGAGAGAGCCATCTGGTGTAAAATTGTTTTTAAGTCAACCAGTGCTAACTGTCCCTGATTTTGTTGGACGGCTTGCGAAATGAAATTATTAAATTGGTTTACCCGCTTTTCAATTATGTTCATTTCATCAAGAGTGAGGATATATTCATCCCGAACGGGAATCATATAGCCAAATCCTTTTGCATCCAGTTGTTTAATTGGGAGATTGAGCAAGACTTGTTCATCGGGCTGAATTAGTCTGATTTTAGGAATGGGTCTTCCATCCGGGTAAAAAGCATCCGGAAGATTCTTATCATTTATCACTAAAGGTTGGGGAGGTGTTAATCCAAATCCCCCGATAAATACAATAGTCGGACGATGTAATTCTTTGGGAGAAAACCAGTTATGGAATTTGACGGCATTGTTAAATTCCTTATAGAAATCGTATAAGGCATCGAAGTCGTCATATTGAGTATCACTGGTGACAATCCTGATTTGATTGGGCTGAATGGTTGTGAAATAAGCAAATTCAGTAACATTTGGGAGGGTGGCAATTATTCCCCTGGTATTTAAATTTGTTGTCAACAGGGATACTGCTTGATTGAACGAATCTTCAAAAACAGAGACCGGTGTTAAGTCGTTCTTTTCAATTTGCTCAGGACTTGGTACAGGATCAGGATTGCCGGTACCTCCCGATAATGCATAGTCTAAAACATCATGGAGGCCGATTAAAAGAGTAAAAAATGTCGGGTTTGCAATAGTTGCGTTTTCAATAAGACTAATGGATTCATTTTTACCGGTGAGCCTGTCGTAATAAATGTTGCCTGATAATCCAGGTTCGGTAATTTGAAACGATTTAATACCGGGAACACCCCAGTTATTCAGTAAACTTATATCTTCTTCGAGGGATGCAGGAAATTCTCCATCCAGGGCTACAATTGATGGAGAAACGATATCCCTGGAAAAGAATTGATAAACGTATCTGCCCTTAACTTGATCAGCGAAAGAAGCTTCCCGGTTGTAACCGTTTTCAGAATGAATGAGTGGTTGAATATAAGTTCCGCCATCTACAAGTTCCATTTGCCGGGCCAGAATAGAAGGCCAGGAAAATGACTGTCCTTCGTTATATAACGAACCATTCATGTAGCCGGCAGTAATGGAGCCACCAACAGATATAAAGTTGCTGAAATCAGCAGAGCCTGAACTTGCTAAAAAATCTTCTTCCGGAAACTCATAAGAACAAGAAGAAAAAATAAGAATAGCATAAAAAGTAAAAATATGTATATACTTGTTTTGTAACCAACCAATTTTCAAGTGTCTCATTTTTAAATTTTTATAATTGTTCACATTCCAACACACTGATTAGTGACGTTGTTTTATTTAAATATTTGGTCGAAGTTAAGAGCAAAATAGTATAAAGCTGTGATAACGGGACCGCCATAAGTATTAGTATAACCGAAATTGAAGAAATTGGTAACCCCAATTTTCAGAATGGTATTAAATCTTTCAAATTTGTAACTGCCCTGCATGTCCAGTGTATTAAATTGATTGATTTTTCCGTCCCCAAAAGGACTTTGCCAATCGAAAGCATTCTGCCATCTCCAATTAATATTATAGCTGAAATTTTTCAGGAATTCCAGTTGGGAGAATGAAACATTTCCTTTAAATTCAGGAGTATTGAATCCGGGAACAATCGGATCGTCTACATTCGTGGTTAATTTCGACCAGGTAAAGTTCGAATTAATTACGGTTCTCTCAAGGTAAATGTATTTAAAACCAAGGGTAAAGCCCTGAACCGTTACATTGGTTTTTGAATTACTATTTACATAAAAAACATCATGTTGTGTAGTGTTGAATATTTGAGTGGCTGCGTCATAAATATCTATGGATGGTGCGGTTCTGGGCTTAACCAGTCTTTTCAGCCCGATGAAATTTTTATACAATGATCTGTAATAGGTTGCATCAAGGAATAATTTGCCAGTGATGTTCAGTTTATATACTAACTCAATGGATCGTATAGTTTCGGGTTTATATTCCGGTAAATGATCTTCTTTAACTATCCCTTTCTCAAGCAATGGAAGGTTTTTAATAATTGCCTGATCAAGGTTATATCGTTCCGGATTATCTTCATCGGAGTCAATGCTAACGGCATTTTTAAAAGTATTAATATCCTGAAGAAAGAAGGAATTTCCAATAAGATCATATGAATTGATAAGTCCGGGCAAACCACCGATAATTCGTGCCACCCCAAGATCCTTGTTAATAAACTGCTCTTTTGTATTTGGGAACCGGGAACCGGACTGCAGTGAAAATCTGAAATTATGCATGTTGTTTAATGTGTAGACTGCTGATAAGCGGGACGAAAAACTACCGTTGAAGTTTTCATTTTTGTCGTATCGTAAAGAAGCAACAAATTGAAAATTATCCTGAAAAAGATTTTTGGATACTTCAGAATAAAAACCAAATTCATAGTTGGTAATATCATTCCCTGCTGTATCAGCAAACAAGGTTCCGGCTGAATTGAGATCATATAACCGGTAGTTACCGCCAATCTGAAAATCAAGGAATTTAATAGCGTCTCCGAAATCGTATTTGCCTTCAATATGGTATAAGCCTGAATTATTAATAATTTTAGCACCCTCACGGAAGTCAGCAAGGTTTTTAATCCGGTGTTTTTCATATTCAAATTCAGGGGTACCCGGTTCAGCATGATTTAAATTGTCTCTGCCAAATCCGGAATCGGCGAATTTACGGGCTTCCTCATGGCTTCCTCCATTTAAACCTAAAGCTGCATGGCCAATGTATGCCATTTTGTAATGTCTAAACCACTCCTCATCACTTTTCCAGGTTCGATTTAAGTTTACTGCCAGGTTCCCGGCATCATATGAATTTCCGGAATTCTGCCAGGTTGTGTATCCCCTGATAAAAAAGTTATCACTAATTACTTCAGCTTTTCCCTGAAAAATGCCAAAATTATTCAACGAAATTCTGCTATCCCCGGTATATAAGGTGGTTGCAATCCCGTAATTCCCCTGTAGAATAGCCCGTATACCGGAGCTAAGCTTGTAGTGGACAGCACCACTGACTTTAATGTTTTTTGTATTGTAGTCTACAAGATTCTCTTCGGCGTAACCCGTCCTGGCAACATCAAGATTACTGCCATAAGGACCGACAGGCAATGTGGTGAGGATTTCATCGCCATAAAGATTTAGTCCGTCATAACCCGGATCAATGATTGTTGGATCGGTCCCAGCCGGAAAAGTTTCTATTTTTTCAGTTATCTTAATTTGGTCCGGATCGGTTGTTTTGTGTACATTTTTAAATTCATCGGCATGCCAGTCTTCCCCTCTCATAAGTGAAATATTTAACTTAAATGCAAAATGTTCATTGGTTGCCTTTGCATAACGAATTGCACCTTCAAATATGGGATCAAGATGGAATTCAAAAAGGTTTTTTGATCCAAATCCAAGATGATTCACCATTCCCCTGGCAGAAGCACTTAATCCCTGGTATTTGAACGGATCCTTACTGTTCATTAGCAACAGGCCATTTAAGGCATTTGGTCCGTAAAGCGCTGAAGAAGGTCCGGGTAATAATTCAAGGCTTTCAAGATCCAGTTCGGAAATGCCGGCAATATTACCGACAGGAAAGTTTAAACCGGGTGCCTGATTATCCATTCCGTCAATTAACTGAACAAACCTGACATTCCCGGTTGAATTAAATCCTCTTGTATTTATTGATGTGAATTGAAGTCCCTGTGTGGCAACGTCCACACCCTTGAGATTTGCAAGCGCATCATAAAATGTTGACACAGGTGCCTGACGGATATCAAGCATGTTCATTTTTTCAATGGTAACCGGAGCCCGGAAGATTTTCTTTTCGATCAGCGGGGCTGTGATAATAACCTCTTTACTCATTATGATGGTTTCATCCATAAGAATACGTAAATTGGATAATACAGGCCTGGAAACCGTAATCTCTTTCGATGCAAAACCAATAATTGAAAACCGGATAATTACCGGTAATTCAACGTTTGCCTTTAGAAGAAAATTCCCTTCATTATCAGTTGCTGTTCCAATGGTTTTATCTTTAATAATAATATTTACCCCGATCAAAGGTTCATTGTCAGCGGAAGATATTACCCTTCCCGAAATTGTTATCCCCTTTTGGGCATACGTTAACTGGAAAAAGAAAAAAGTGAAAAAGAACAATAATATATAAGACCTTGAAGATATTTTCATTAATTAAAATCGTTTGGGGGATCAATATTAAAGTTTTTTTACCATTTTGTTCATTTGTATTACATTATTTTTATGTTTAAAATACATTATTTGGAATGAATTTTGCAAGAATTTTGATTTGTTGGCAAAATATCGTAAATTTGTTTGTGATTAAGAATAATAAAGTTGGATAAACAAGATATGAACCGATTAAAAATAAAATATAAATTACAAAATTTGATTATCGGATCTGTTTTGATATTTGGTTTATCTGTTCTTCCTGTTTTTGCGACAAACCATATTACTAAAATTCAGGGGAATAAAGTTCTCCCCGATACATTGACGAATAACAGGATAAATGATACAATACGGCTGGAAGGTACCAGCGGATCATATACAACCGCTTCAACAACAATACCTCCGGGATCTGAATTATTTTCGGATCTGAAAAAAGATTTCAAGATCTATCCTAACCCCGTAAAGAACATGTTAAACCTTACATTTAATGCAGACAGGGCATTGGATGGAATTTTACTGATCAGGGATATACTGGGTAAAGAGGTAAAAAGGTTTAGTTTTGAAATATCTCCCGGGAGTAATCGATTTTCCTTTCCTGTAAATGATTTCTATAAAGGCATCTATTTTGCAGAGTTCTATACTCTGAAAAAACGAATTCTTACCAAAAAAATCATCAAAGAATAAAACAAATTGAAGTAATGGTAGTAAAAGTGGATTTTTTGAAACGTTAATACCATTAGCCTGTTTTGCATTCTTATATTCAATCTCCCAGGATTCTCCGGATTATATCCTTTTGCTGTATTATTAGTGAAGTATTAATTTCCATTCAGGGGGAATCAATGAATGATTATTTTTCCTAAATAAAAAATCAAATCAATTTAGTACCTTGGAAAAAATTATTTCACCCATGAAAGCAAAAAGGATCATTTCATTAAAGTTATTTCTCCCTTTAACTTTTTGCTTTTTTATAGGCCTCTCATATTCCGGTTACAGCCAGGAACACAACAAGGATCAGGAAAAGGAAAAGACTGAAGTTGTACAACACGGGGCTGAAGAACATACTGATCAGGAGGTTCATGATGAGGGAGAACATGGCCTCGATTTATCATCTTTGTTTTTCATTATTATCGCCTTGATCATTGGTGCTGCCGTAAGGCATTTTTTACGAAAAAGTCCGCTGCCTTTTACGGTTATGTTACTTCTGTTTGGTTTAGGTCTGGGTATGGCAACGCGTATTGGCTGGTTTGATTCCTGGAATCTTGGATTTGTACATCTGAATTTAAGTTTTTTCAGTAAATCGATTGCATGGGCAGGAAAGATGGATCCTCATTTGATTCTTTTTATTTTCTTGCCAATACTGATCTTTGAGGCAGCCTTTGCTCTGGATGTTCATACGTTCAGAAGGACTTTTGCTAATGCTTCCATTCTTGCTATTCCCGGAATAATTTTTGCTATGGTTTTAACAGCTGCTCTTGTTATTGGTTTGGATAAAGCTGGAATAGGACTTGTGGGCTGGGGCTGGACTATTGCATTGATGTTTGGTGCAATAGCGAGTGCTACTGACCCGGTTGCGGTTGTAGCGTTGTTGAAGGAATTAGGTGCAAGTAAGAAACTGGGTACACTTATCGAGGGAGAATCCTTATTGAACGATGGAACAGCCATTGTTCTTTTCATGGTTTTCCTTCTGAGTTTCACCGGTGAGGCATCCGGTTCTCCGATACTTGAATTTTTCCGTGTTGCATTTGGAGGTATCCTTTTAGGATTAATCATAGGAGGACTTACCATTTCATGGGTTAGAAGGGTTTTTAATGATGCCCTTGTTGAGATCAGTGTCGTTATTATGGCTGCCTATATTACATTTTTTATTTGCGAACATTTCTTCCATGTATCCGGTGTGTTGGGTCTGGTTACTCTTGGTTTGGTAATGGCAAGCGTTGGACGTACCAGAATAAGTCCGGAAGTTGAGCATTTTCTCCATGAATTTTGGGAATTAGCCGCCTTTATTGCTAATACTTTAATCTTTTTAATCGTTGGTGTGGTGATAGCCCAACGAACAGTTTTTACCGGAAAAGATTTTCTTGTTCTTGGAATTGTTTATATTGGTATCCATATTATCCGTGCAATTCTAATAAGAATATTCTATCCGTTTATGAAGAGGATTGGATATGGCCTGTCGGTAAAAGAATCATATGTTTTATGGTGGGGTGCGCTACGCGGAGCAATTGGTCTTGCCCTGGCATTAATTGTTGCAGGGGAAGAATCAATACCCATTCAAATAAGGAACCAAATTCTTTTTTTAACTGCCGGTTTAGTAACCCTTACATCGTTAGTTAATGCAACCACCATTAAAATTTTGGTTAATAAGCTTGGTTTAACCAAAGTTTCACCGGCCATAGCCCTGATGCGCTCCAATGCAAACCAGTATCTCAGACAGAGCACCGAAAATGCGGTTGAAAAATTGAAGGAAGACCGGTTTCTGAGCCGTGCTAACTGGAATGCGGTAAAAGAATACCTTCCCCAAAGTGACAAAAGAATTAGTACGGAAAACATTAAAATAGAAACCATCGCTGAAACCCGTCGAAGAATACTTGAAAAAGAAAAAAGCAGTTATTGGCATCAATTTAGAGATGGATTACTTGGTCCCGTTGCAGTACGGAGGTTATCAGAGACGATTGACGACATTCTTGATGCCGGAGGAATGATCCCCTTATCGGAAAGAAAAGACCTGGAGGAATCCTGGAAAACACCAAAATTATTGACTTGGTTGCAATCGATGCCGATGGCCGGGAGGATGACAAAACGGACCTTTTTTGAAAGATTATCCGTTAGTTATGATAGTGCCAGGGGATTTGTTGAGGCTCAGGAAGAAGCACTGAAATTGGTTGAAAGCATGTACAGAAGTCTTAAAACCGATGATCAGATGAATGATGAGGAAGAAGAAAAAACCCTTGGAATTATTGAAGAAGAGATCAATGAAAACAAAATTCATGGGCAAACATTTATTCGAAACATTCGGAAAAATTTTCCTGAAATTTATTCCGCGATTGCTACAAGACAAGCCATACGTTCTATGTTGAATTATGAACGAAGAACAGTAGAAAGATTACAAAAGAATGGAAGGATTGAAAGCGGTGAAGCCAAAAAGATGATTTCCGGCATTGAAGAAAGGATGAAAAAGTTAATGGATTCACCACCATCGGTATCCTTACCCGATGCAGTGGAATTACTGAAAGATGTGTCATGGTTAAAGGATCTTGAACCGGGAGTTTTAAGCCAGGTAGTAAGTCATTTTCAAACCAAAGTATATTCGGTTGGAGAGAAAATCATTCGTGAAGGTGGTTCAGGCAACGGATTTTTCTTTATTGCAAGAGGGACTATAAAAGTAACGGTTAAAGAAAAGGTGGTGGATATTATAGGCCAGGGAAATTTTATTGGCGAAATGGCTGGATTGACTGGTTTACCAAGGACAGCAGAAGTATCTGCCGAATCGCCTCTAACGGTCTTGTGGATGTCATCAGCCAATATGCATTCCATCATGAAAACATCAGAGAAACTTGAAAAACGGCTGTGGCGAATTGGAGGGTCGCGCATGGCTGAAAATTTATTAGTGCAAATAGAACCCTATAAACATTGGCGGCAGTCTCAGTTGAGGAACTTGTTATCCAAAGGATTGGTAATTAATCCAGGCGAAAGTCCTGATATGGACCTTAAAGATAAAATTGTTATTCTCTTGACCGGAAGAGCTATTCCAAAAGACAAAAGCAAAAAAGAGATTAAAGCACCGGCTATTTTAGAAACCACAGGGATGAATTTTAGCAAGGATTGCCTGATATTTGTATGTTAAATATTAATTTCTACTTTTGCGAGACAATTTTTTTGATGGGATTTGAAAAAGATGAAGAAATATACAATTCCGATCAAAGGATTAGGGTTGGGAAAGCACGAGTTCAATTTTAAAATTGATTTCAGGTTCTTTGAGTATTTTGAAAATTCAGAGATAAAAGAGGGCAATCTTTCGGGGAAGGTAACGGTGAATAAAAAACCGCCGGTAATTGAATTGCATTTTAACATTCAGGGAGAAGTGAATATAACCTGTGACCGGTGCCTGGAATGTTTTAATTTCCCCGTTCAATATACCGGAACTGTTTTTGCAAAATTTGGTGAGAGCAGCGAAGAACTTACAGATGATATGATTTTTCTTTCCACAGAAGATCACGAAATTAATATATCTCAAATTTTTTATGATTTTATCTGCCTAAGTTTACCCTATAAACGAATTCATCCAAACGGAAAAAACGGAAAAAGCCTTTGTAATAAGGAAATGTTGAACAAACTAAACAAATTTCTTATCAGGAAAGAAAATAAAATTGACGAATATTCAAGATGGGCTCCGTTAAAGAAAATAAAATTAATTGAAAATGGCACATCCAAAAAGAAAAACATCCAAGCAAAGAAGAAATAAGCGCCGGACACATTATAAAGCTACTGTCCCTACTGTTGCTACCTGTCAAAATTGTGGCGCAACTGTTCTGTATCATAGGGTTTGCCCGGAGTGTGGGTATTACAGAGGAAAGTTAGCTATCGAAAAAGAAGTTACGGCTTAGTTCATTACTATTAACCTTCACCTCACTTTTATGAGAATAGGTATTGACGTAATGGGTGGTGATTATGCACCTGAAGCTACCGTTTTGGGTGCAATCCTTGCGTTAAAAGAATTAACACCCGACGACAAATTAGTCTTGATTGGTGATGAAAAAAGAATCCAGGGCATTTTAGAACGTGAGCATGTGCCCTTTTCCAGATTCGATATTGTTCATACTGAAGTGTTTATTGAAATGGGAGATCATCCTGCAAAAGCCTGGGCTTTAAAGACAAATTCCAGCATAAGTATTGGCTACAAACTTCTGAAAAATGGTGAAATTGATGGATTGGCGAGTGCAGGGAACACCGGGGCAATGTTGATAGGGCTTCGTTATACTGTAAAAGTTATTGAAGGAATTATTCGACCTGCAATCGCATCTTCAATACCAACCGTGGAGGGCAAACCCGCAATTCTATTGGATGTTGGGATAAATCCTGATTGCCGGCCTGACGTTCTTTTTCAATATGCTATTCTGGGATCGCTATATGCTGAACATGTCTGGAATACTGAAAATCCCAGGGTCGGTTTGTTAAATATCGGATTAGAGGAGACAAAAGGCAATTTGGTCTCAAAGTCAGCGTATGAATTAATGAAAGGAACTAAAGAGTTTAATTTTATTGGCAATGTTGAAGGAAATAATTTTTTCAGCAATGAGAAAGCCGATGTGATTGTATGTGACGGTTTTGTGGGAAATGTTGTATTGAAGGAAGCAGAAGCTTTTTATACAATGGTGAGAAAGCGGAAAATAAAAGATGAATTCTTTGAACGGTTTAATTTTGAAAATTACGGTGGAACACCTGTCCTTGGAGTTAATTCAAATGTAGTCATCGGTCATGGCATTTCCAATGATATAGCCATAAAAAATATGATACTGTACACAAAAATTGTTATTAATGCGAAATTAACGGATAGAATTAAAGAAGCTTTTAAATAATGGAAAGCATCAGAGCGTCGATAACAGGAATAAATTGCTGGGTTCCCGAATACAGGCTATCCAATGATGAACTGGCTTCCATGGTGGATACATCAGATGAATGGATAATGCAAAGGATTGGTATTAAAGAAAGACGAATTTTGAAGGGGGAAACCCGGGGCTCTTCATATATGGGAGAAAAAGCGGTTAGAGGATTGCTGGAAAAGACAGGAACATTACCAGAGGAAGTGGAGTTGATGATTTGTACAACCGTTACACCTGACAGAATGTTTCCGGCAACGGCTAATATCATAAGTGATAAAGTAGGAATAAAAAATGCCTGGAGTTTTGATATGAATGCAGCTTGTTCAGGATTTATTTACACACTTGAAACAGCTGCAAAATTTATTGAATCAGGCCAATATAAAAAAGTGGTGGTAGTTGCTACGGATAAAATGTCTACTATTACCGATTACACCGACCGTACCACCTGTCCGCTTTTCGGAGATGCTGCCGGCGCTGTTCTTCTTGAACCAACTAACGAAGATGTAGGAATTGTGGATCATATTTTTCGCACCGATGGTTACGGACGCCATCATCTGCATATGAAAGCAGGCGGTTCCGAAAGACCGGCATCTTTTGAAACGCTTATGGATAGGGAACACTTTATTTATCAGGAAGGGCAAACAGTATTCAAATTTGCTGTTTCAAAAATGGCTGATGTTTCAGTCGAAATGATGCATAAACACAATATTGCTCCGGAAGACTTGGCCTGGTTGGTACCACACCAGGCAAATATGAGAATTATTGAGGCTACTGCCCGACGGATGGGGATAAAGAAAGAACAAGTGATGATCAATATTACCAGATACGGAAACACTACCACTGCTACTATACCATTATGCCTTTGGGAATGGGAGGACCAGTTAAACAAAGGAGATAATATTATTTTAACGGCTTTTGGTGGTGGGTTTACCTGGGGGTCGATTTACCTGAAGTGGGCCTATGACGGAAAAAAGAAAATAAAGAATAATTAAACGTATCGGAATTTACTCTCCGCCAGGCGGATCATGAGATCACTCCGATAGCCATCAGGGCTAAGTTCAATGTTTATGGCTTGATAATGGCTAATTTCATTATACTTTGTATTTTTAAGTCGACTGCCGACTATTAACTAATTATTTATGAAATCTGAAAATTAAGGTTTTTTTTAATCAATTTGTGAAACTATGTTCTTATCTTTAGTGCATTAAACGAAACAAAAATTCATTTTAATTCCATGGCAAAGAATAACGAGACTGAAAACAATGCAATAAACCTGATTGGTATTGGTACGGAAATTACAGGGGATATTAATTCCATTGGGGATATCCGTATAGATGGAACATTAAACGGCAATTTAATAACAAAAGGGAAAGTGGTTATCGGCGAAACAGGAAAGGTAAAAGGGGAGATTTCTTGTAAAAATTTTGATGTTTCCGGTACCATTGAGGGGAAATTGATCGTTTCTCAATTATTATCATTGAAAGTTACTGCCCGGGTGAACGGTGACATGCAAACCAATAAGTTGGCTATTGAACCGGGATCTAAATTTACCGGGAATTGCAATATGAGTGAAGAAATAACTCTCCATGAACCAAAAAAACAAACATTCAAACAGGAATTCAAACCAGCGAAAGAACAAAAAACAAATTAATCCCTATGTGAAATACTCTAATATAGCGCTCCAGATGATTGTTATTATTTTGCTTGGGGTGTTTGGAGGTTTAAAACTAGATGAGATTGTACACTTGGGATTTCCGCTATTTATTGTTCTTTTTTCAACACTTTCGGTTTTTCTGGCAATATATATAGCTATAAAAGATTTCCTTTAATTCTAATAAAATCCTAAATCATCTTGAACCTATTAAAAAAATTTATTGTTAAGGGAATTTTTATCACTCTTTTACTTGCTGTAATTGGTTATTTTCTTTTTACCGGGGTATTTAATCCGTATTACCAGGTTATTCTACCTTTTGTTCTTTTATTTATTTTCCTGTTCACCACGGTAATTCATACAATATTATTAAAGACAGCCCGAAAGGAACCAAAGAAATTAGTTAACCGGTTCTTAATGCTGACAGGATTGAAAATGATGATTTATCTGTTATTTATGATTATTTATCTGGTAATTAGTAAGCAGGATTCAGCACCCTTCTTACTTACTTTTCTTATTGTCTATTTGGTTTTCTCCATTTTTGAAATATTATCCATTCTTTCCCATTTAAAAAGAGTTACTCATCATTAAATTCCTTGTTTCCGGCAGATTTTAATCTTTTTCATTATTTTTGTTAATGTTCAAAAATTATTAAATGACTTGCAATTCTGGATTTTCAGCAATATTTGTTATTATTATTTTATTAAACCTATCTCCAACTTTTGGTTATACCATTGCTTTGCAAGAAACAGAGGAACATACCCATCAGACAGAAAGTGAAGAACAAAATAAAAAATTTAAACCTGGCGATTTCATCTTTGATCATATAAAAGATGCTTACGATTGGCACATTCTAACCTATAAGGATTTTCATTTAAGTATTCCCTTACCTGTTATCGTTTATAGTAAGGCAAAAGGGTTAAATGTCTTTCTTTCCAGCAAGTTCCAACATGGTCACGATTCATACAAAGGGTTTAAAATTGCACATGAGGGAAAGTATGAAGGTAAGGTTGTAGAACTTATGGAGGAAAC
>JABUBQ010000066.1_pt1 | contig 13553 bp, 12 predicted proteins | sample 7240351 | NCBI WGS metagenome assembly JABUBQ01 (sample SAMN07256348, study PRJNA390944) | subsurface metagenome | isolation source: Methane hydrate marine sediment | place: Pacific Ocean: Eastern North Pacific, ODP site 1244 | collected 2002 | reverse complement strand
CTTTTGCAATCAGAAGTAGTTATAATAGGAGCCGGTGGATTAGGAGGAACAGTATTAGAATTTTTAGCCAGAATGGGGATTGGAAAATTGATAATTGCCGACAAAGATTTAATAGTGGATAGCAATCTAAATCGGCAGATACTTTCCACTGAAAACAATTTAGGGCAGAGCAAGACCGAGTTCGCAGTTAAGAGGGTAAAAGAGATAAATTCTTCTATAGAGATTGTTGGACATCCTGTTTTCATTAATTCGGACAATGTAAAAAAAATTATTGAGGGAGCAGAGGTAGTAGTAGATGCTTTGGACAATCTTCCTTCGCGTTTTGTGCTCCAAAAATCTTGTCGGGATTTAAAAATTCCCCTGATTCATGGCGCTATAGCGGGATTTAATGGCCAGCTTACCACTATCTTTCCGGAGGATAAAGGATTAGAATTAATCTATGGCTCTGATAAAGATTTACCTGAACATGGAAGTGAGGCTGAATTAGGTGCTCCTACGGTAACTCCTGCCTTAATTGCTTCTTTGGAAGCCCAAGAAGTGGTTAAGATATTATTAAAAAGAGGTAAACTCTTTCGGAACAGACTGCTATATTTAGATATTGAAGAAGGAACTATGGAAATATTAAATTTATAAAAATAAAATTTACAAGAAAATTTAAAGAAAGGCATAATACAATATGAAGACTGAAAAAATAAAAGTAGGACTAATTTTTGGAGGAAAGTCGGGAGAACATGAGGTTTCTTTTTGTTCTGCCTCCTCAATTATTAAAGCAATAGATAAAGATAAATATACCGTAGTACCTATCGGTATAACTAAAGAAGGCAGATGGATTTCTCCACAGGATTCTGAATTGGCTCTTCAATCTGGCAAAATAGAAGGGAAAAACACAGTGATTTTATTGAATGACCCTTCCGGTAGAGCCCTGGTCCACATAGACAATAATCAAAGATTGGATAAAAGCTCGGCTTTAGAAAGATTAGACGTAATTTTTCCGGTATTACACGGTCCTTATGGAGAGGATGGAACAGTACAAGGTCTCTTAGAATTAGCGGATATTCCTTATGTGGGAGCGGGAGTAGCAGCCTCCGCAATTTCTATGGACAAAGAGTTAATGAAGACAATATTTCAACATAGAGGTTTGCCCATATTAAAGTGGATGACTATTAAAAGAAAAGAGTGGCAAAAAGATAAAGAGAAAATCTTGTCTTTAGTTCAAGATGACTTCGAATATCCTCTTTTTGTAAAGCCCACTAATTTAGGTTCGAGTGTAGGGATAACTAAAGTTCACAAGAAAGAAGAATTAGAGAACGCTATAGATTTAGCTGCTTCTTATGATAGAAAGATTTTAGTTGAAGAGGGATTAGAGGAAGTAAGAGAGATAGAATGCAGTGTTTTGGGGAATGATGAATCCCAAGCCTCAGTAGTAGGGGAAGTTAAACCGGCAGGAGAATTTTACGATTATGATTCAAAATATATAGATAAGGAAACTCAATTAATTGTTCCGGCAGATTTACCTGATGGAATATCCAAAAAGGTTCAGGAGATTGCTCTTCATGCCTTTAAAGCTGTTGATGCTGCTGGTATGGCTCGTGTAGATTTTTTTGTTAGTAAAAAAGTAAATAAAATATATTTAAGTGAAATTAATACCATCCCCGGTTTTACTTCTGTCAGTATGTATCCTCGACTGTGGGAGGCGAGCGGTATCCCTTATTCTGATTTAATCGACCAATTGATTCAGCTGGCTTTAGAAAGACACCAGGATAAAAAGCAGAATAAAATATTCTACGACGAGTCAAAACTTTTAGATAAATGACAAAACCTTCATTGTTCTTATTCAGGTTTATTTTTATAGTTCTAATGCCTTTCTAATATGTGATGTCCCGGACAAAGTAAAAATAATTTGACAAAATTAAAATTCACCTTGTATAATAAGAACAGAATAAAAATAGAACTAATTTCTGTAATGTAGAAAAAGAAGTAAGGAAAACAAGATGAAAAAATCCCCCAAGTACCCCATAAAAGTTTTAAATAAATCCCTCTCTATTCTGGAAATTTTACTTCAAAAAGGTTCCTCTATGAATATGACTGAGCTCAGTGAAAAATTAGGGTTCTACCCCAGTACCATTCACCGTATATTAGATACCTTAAAACACTGGGGTTATGTAGAACAAGATCCCCATACCCAGAAATACCAATTAGGTCTGAAGGCCTTAGAATTAGGTATGGCCAAACTTCACCAAATGGACCTGGTAAGAGAGGCCACCCCTTATTTAAAAGAGTTAGTAAACCAGTGTAATGAAACTGTCCATTTAGGAGTTATAGAAGAAGGAGAAGTTCTTTACTTGGCCAAAGAGGAGTCTTCTCAAACTATAAGGATGATCTCTTATGTGGGTAAAAGAGCCCCCCTGCACTGTACTGCTTTAGGGAAGGTGCTATTAGCCTATCTTTCAGCGGAAGAAAGAAAGAAAATATTAAGTAAAAAAGTGCTTCCTCGCCTTACCGAGAATACCATCACTGATAAAAAAGAATTAGAAAAAGAACTTGCTAAAGTAAGAGGACAGGGTCTTGCCTTAGATAGAGAAGAAAACGAAAAGGATGTTCGCTGTGTAGCTGCCCCCATTAGGAATTACCAAGGTGAAGTAATAGCTGCCATTAGTATTTCAAGCCCTATTTTCAGGATAGATAAAAATGCACAGAATGATCTAAAAAAAGTTCTTATACAAACAAGCAGGGAGATATCTATGCGATTGGGATACAGCATTAATAGAGTTTAGCTTAAATTATTGTTTCCGCCCTTTAGAAAGAAAATAGAGTAATTTCTAAGTATAATTGAAAAAATGATTCTTAAAATTCTTATTTGATAATAATTTTGATATGGGAGCACATAAGGAAAAATAGAGTACTAAAAAATCTAATAATAGGGTTAATTTTCGAATTTCTTGAAAGATGCAAAGAAACTCAAAGGAAGGAGAAGCAGCACATGAAAGAATCTGATTTTAATAAAGCAACCCAGGAAGATCGACAAAAACATATTGTCCGTCCGTATGAGGGGGTGCCTCTTACTGAACTGGTACCAGGATCCTTGAGTCATTTAATCGGGGGTGAAAATGCAACGATTAGTTTTCTTACTATGAAAGCAGGTAGCGCTTTTGAGCTTCACTCTCATCCCCAAGAGCAAATCATGGTTGTGATTGAAGGTTATTGTGATGAGATTATTGAAGATAAAATATATAGAGTACAGAAAGGAGATGTTATCTATCTTCCGGCTAACATAAAACATGGGGCCTTCATCCGCGAAATTGATTGCAAAGCCATTGATATCTTTTCTCCACCAAGGGAGGATTACAAACAAAAATACCTTGAACAAAACAAAGGTAAAAAATTTAAGTTTTTTCATTAATTAATAGAAAATGTGATTTTTGTAGAAAAAATATGTTAATACTCAGTGATTAAAATTGGTTTTTTTGGGAAAAGCTAAAACTCAGTATAAAATAAAAGGCCAAGAGGAGGTGAGGAGATAAGCAATATAGTTTAATTTTGGAAAAGAAAGCTTTTCAAATAGGGAAAAGTAAAGAGGTAATATTTCCTTTACACAACCCCTTTTAGAGCTTTCAAAGAAAAAATGAACAATATCTTTAAATGAAAGGAGCTTTTATTATGAGTATTGGTAAATCAGGAAAAGTATTTTTGCTACTCGTATTGGCTTTAGTATTGGCTTTTGGTAACATAACATTCGCACAAGAACAACCGTCCGAGTTCTATCCAGTAGAGCAGTATGTGCTCAAAAATCCAGATACGGCGAGTGAGTTGTATATATTCAATCTCTGTATGCGAAACATTGAGTTTTTCGATGTTCATATCGAGGCTTTTGAGCTTGCTGGACAACTGCTGGGAGTTAAGACTATGGTGATGGGACCTTCCGCCTACGATACACCGGCTCAGATATCATCAATGAAAGCATCGATTGCTATGAATCCGGCAGGGATACTTATATTTCCACCAGGTCCAGAACTTGGCCCAGTAATAAATCAGGCCATAGAAGCCGGTATACCGGTTGTTACCATTTGTGGAGATGTTCCCGGATCTAAGCGCATAGCTTTCGTGGGGATCAATCAATATGAAGTAGGTGTGGTCGGTGGAGAGTATCTTGCAAAAATCTTAAATGAAAAAGGTAAGATAGGGATACTGAGTATGACAGCTCCAATGTTCCAAGACAGAGCGCAGGGTTACAGAGATACGTTTGCGAAGTATCCAGAGATGAAGATAGCTGCTGAAGGTGATACTAAAGCGGATCTTCCCACGGGAATATCTGTGGCAAAATCGATACTGACAGCGCATCCGGATCTCAATGCATTTGTTTGTGTTGATTCAGTTGGTGCGATGTCTGCTGTTACGGCAGTCAAGGAGGCGGGTCTGGCCGGCAAGGTAAAGATTTTAGGTATGGACAGAAACAGCGACACGGTGCAATATATTGGAAAAGGTTTAATAGATGCATCTGTTGCACAAAAGGGTCACCTGAGTACATTCTACGGAATGCAGATCCTCTTCAGCTTACGTCACAATCCCATGCCGGTAACAACAGACAACGAAGCAGCGGGAATTATGGCAGCACCTGTATGGATCAATACAGGCGTTACTATGGTCACGAAAGACAACTGGGAGTATTTCCTTAGGCAGTGGTAATTTATAGTCACACCATCGTGCAGGGTGAGGGTATATTTCACCCTGCACATAATAAGGAGAATGTTGGATGGCTAACGGGAAAATTCTATTAAAGGTTAGTAATATTACAAAATCCTTTCCAGGAGTGAAAGCACTTGATGAAGTTTCGTTGGAGCTAAGAGAAGGAGAAATACATGCAATTATTGGTGAGAATGGCGCGGGTAAATCTACTCTCGTGAATATCCTTGCTGGTGTTTTTCGGCCCGATTCAGGCCAAATACTTCTGAATGATAGAGAAGTAAACTTTCATAACTCTGCGGAAGCAATTGCAGGTGGAATCGGCGTTATCCCCCAAGAAATAAATGATTTTCCACATCTTACAATTGCGGAAAATATTTTTATTAATAAACTAAATGAAAGAAAAATTGGATTTTTAAATAAAAAAGAATTGCTAAAGCAAGCCTCACTTAGATTGCGAGTTTTTGGGATTGAAATTGATCCCGCAACGCTGGTGAGAAATTTATCTATAGGCCTTAGACAAATGCTTCAAATAGTACGTGTAATCTTACTTGGCCCGAGTATTTTGATTCTTGATGAACCAACTACTTCACTGGATATTGACGAAATCAATTCTCTCTTTAATTTTTTAAAAAACCTTAACCTAAAAGGTGTTTCATTATTATATATAACTCATCGCCTATCTGAACTTTTCGGATTTGTTCATAAAGTTACCATTTTGAGGGATGGGAAGATTGTGGATACCAGAAATATTGAGAAGGTTTCTGAAGAAAATCTTGCCACATTGATGGTTGGACGGAGAATTAAGGAACTTTATGGGACAAAGAATTTATCCTTTAAAATTGGTGAGAAATACTTTGAGGTTAAGAACCTAACCTCAAAAGACTTATTCAAAAATGTGAGTTTTTATCTACGCCACGGTGAGATTCTCGGTTTTTTTGGTCTTATTGGGGCAGGTAGAACCGAATTGTTCAAAGCAATTCTTGGCTTATATCCCTTGGATAGTGGAAATATTTTATACCAGGGGAAAATGCTTAGAATAAAGGGAGTAAAGGATGCTATAATGAATTCCATCGGCTATCTTCCGGAAGACAGAAAAAAGGAAGGTCTATTTCTGAAAATGGGTGTTGACGAGAACTTAATTGCACCTCAGGCTAAAAATTTTACGAACAAAATAGGCTTTTTGGCCAACTCGAAAATCAGTGGATTTGCCAAGCAAATGCAGAAATCTTTCAATATCATTACTCCAACACTCAAACAAAACCTTCTACACCTCTCAGGTGGAAATCAGCAGAAAGTTCTTCTTAGTATGTGGGTAGGCATAAAGCCAGATGTCCTTATCGTTGACGAACCTACCAAAGGTGTAGATATAGGCACCAAGCAAATGATATATCGTAAACTAAGAGAGCTGAACAAGGGCGGAATTGGCATAGTGGTTATTTCCTCTGATCTTCCCGAAATAATTCAACTGTGTGATAGGATAATAATCATGCACGAAGGTGAGATAACGGGAGAATTTTTACAGAAAGAAGCGACTGAGGAAAAGATTATGGCTTATGCTACTGGTCTGGTGTCTATAAAGAAAGGAGAAGGACAAAAGCATGGAATCTGAAGTTAGAGAAGGTCCTTTAGTGGGTCCATCAATAAAGAAGGAAGGAAAAGCTAAACTTCTAAAGAGTCTATTGCAGTCCCGAGAATTTATTCTTGCTGTAGCTCTTCTGATGATAATAATTGTTATGAAGTTCATTTCTCCCTTTTTTCTTACACTAACTAATATACGAGGGCTGCTTGTTGGTACGACAATGATTGGAATTATCAGTGTCGGGATGACAGGGGTTCTGGTGACCGGCGGGCTTGATCTCTCTGTCGGTTCCACGCTTGCATTAGCTGGAATTATAGCCGGGATTTCCCTTAGAGCTGGAATTCCTGTGACTTTTTCTGTGATTTTCGCTCTCCTTTCAGCTGGAGCAGTGGGTTTTCTAAATGGACTATTTATTTCTAAGTTGAAGTTCGATCCATTTATAACAACTCTTGCTTCGATGATAATAGTCAGAGGTCTGCTTCTGGTAATTTCCAATGGACACGCGATAATTAACTTGCCAGATTCATTCAACCAAATCGGCCAAGGTACATTCCAAGGCTTTCAGTATCCCGTTTATTACTTTTTTATAATAGCAATAGTGGGCGATTTTTTATTCAGGAAGTCATATCTGTTCAGATTAAGTTATTATGTGGGAAGCAATCAGGAAGCAGCTACAATGTGTGGAATTAATGTTGAAAGGATAAAAATTTTAAATTATGTCATAGTGGCATTATTTGCTGGAATAGCCGGGATTTGTATGACGGCTCGGATGGGGATGGCGTCAGTAACAATTGGCGAAAGCACACCCCTTCCAGTTCTTGCAGCCTGTGTAATAGGTGGGGCATCGTTTAGAGGGGGTGAAGGTACTGTTCTTGGCGCAGTTCTGGGTGCTTTCTTGCTTGAGCTTTTGATAAACGCGCTGAACATTGCCGGGATAGGCATCTACTGGCAACAAGTGTTTACAGGTGCAATTCTCCTTAGTGCAATTGCGCTTGATAAATTTAAGAAAAAATAAGATTAATAAAGGAGGTATAAAAATGAGAAAGTTTTTGGATTTGACATTAATGCTTGAAGACGGTACCCGTGCACTTGACCTGGATCCAATCACCTTTGTTAATAAATACAGAAGCATTTATCAGGACGGATATAACCTATCTCAAGTGATTCTCAGTTCACATGTAGGCACCCATATTGATGCTCCGTATCATTTTCTCGAACAAGGAGTTACTCTCGACAGAGTACCTCTTGATCGTCTAATCGGTAATGCCCGACTATTAGACTTTTCTTACAAAAAAGCAAAGGAACTAATAACACGTAAGGAAATAGAAAGTTATGATTCCGTAATATCTCGTGATGACATAATTATCTTACGAACAGACTGGTATAAAAAGTTTCCTTCCCATGAGTATGGCTATGACAATCCAAATGTCTCGACTGAAGCGGTAAAGTACCTTGTTCAAAAGAAAATCAAGATGCTTGCAGTTGAGTCACCAACGTTGAACTGGGAAGATAACCCTGATGCGCACAAAATACTCCTTAGTGCCGGGATTCTATTAGTAGAGGGACTTGCTTATCTTGATAGGATCAGCACCGAAACATTCACGTTCTATGCTATACCTCTGAAAATAAAAGACGTTGACGGTTTCCCAGTAAGAGCCTTCGCAGAAATTGCGTAAGCTCAATATTTGAAAAATAAGATGAAGAAGGTGAGAGATGATGAGAAGATTCAAGGTCGTCATCAGCGATCGTGATTATTCGGATTTGAGTATTGAGGAGAGTATATTGGAGCCCATTGGTGCAGAGGTTGTTGATGCACAGTGTAAAAGTGGGGGGAAAGCATTGTTAAAGTACATTACAGACGCTGACGCTATTCTTCAGCAATATGCAGAGATCAGGCAGGATGTTATTAAAAAGCTTTGCAGGTGCAAGATTATCGCGAGATATGGGACAGGTGTGGATATTCTTGACGTTGAAACGTGCCGTAAAAGAGGGATAATTGTTACGAATGTCCCATATTATTGTATCGATGAAGTCGCTGATCATGCGATAGCGCTTGCTCTTACACTGGCCAGAAGGATTCCTATGTATGTTGATTCTACAAGATGCGGGAAATGGCATTGGTTAAATTCAGGTACACCAATTCATAGATTTGAAATGCAGATCTTCGGCATCATAGGTTTTGGAAAAATCGGTCGGAATATAGCAAGAAAGGCAAGGGCGTTAAAATTTACAGTGATGGCATACGATCCTAATGTAGACAACTTCTTTATGAAGGAAGAAGGTGTAAAGAAAGTAGACTTTGGTACAATTTTAGACAATTCTGATATTCTCTGCGCACAAGTGCCACTTTCATCTGACACACGTCACCTAATAGGCGAGTTAGAACTCAAAAAAATGAAGAAGAATGCGATTTTAATTAATACAGCTCGAGGACCAATAGTTGATAACAAAGCTCTTTATAAGGCTCTTTCGGAAGGTAGGATTGCTGCAGCTGGTCTCGACGATATTGAAGATGAACCAGCTAAACAAAAACACTGGAATTACCGAGCTAATCCGCTATTAAAACTTAAAAACTGTCTTATCACGCCACACTCTGCGTACTATTCTGAGGAATCAATTACGGAAGCCAGGAGAACAGCAGCAGAAGAGGTAAAAGCAGTATTGCTCGGTAAAAAGCCACGATATGCTCTCTGAAGTTAAAATCCAGCGTCGGCAAGAGAAATAAAAAAAATAGAAGTAAAAAATTCAAAGGAGGTTATTCAAATGATAAATTACAGGTATCCTTTTAATCACGTGGGAGTTTCGGTTACTGATTTGGAAAAAGCAATTGATTTTTACAGAAAAGTCTTTGGGCTAAGACTGATAATGGGTCCAGAAGGAATTAAAGCTGATGACACTGGTATCGGGGAACTTTGTATTGACATTTTTGGGAGCAGAATGAAACATTTTAGAATTGCTCATATGACTACAGCAGATGGTGTCGGTATCGAGTTATTTGAATTCAAAGATCCAGCGGCAGAGCGCCGAGAAAATAACTTTGAATATTGGAAAACAGGAATCTTTCATATAGCGTTCACTTCTTCTAATCTTGAGGAAAGTATGAAGAAGGTTGAGAAGAATGGCGGAAAAGTCAGGAGCAAGATTTGGGAAGTATTCCCAGGTTGCAGACTTCTCTATTGTGAAGACCCATTCGGAAACATCTTTGAATTTTATGACTGCACTTATGCTGAAATGTATGCAAACCGAGAAAAATACAGTTAGGAGGTGGTAAAAAATTTAATTAGAATCTGGAGATTTTGAAAAAAATGTCTTTAAGGAGGGACAAAATGAAAAGAATTTTAAAAATTTTTCTGGTAACTGTATTTGTGCTGAGTGTTTTACCGCAAGCCTTTATTGGTGGTCAGGGAGTGGAGGCAAAGGGTGAATTCTCTTATGTGGAAAAAGAGAAATACGCCGAATCTGTTTACATCAAAGCTCAAGCGGGGTTTGAAAATTTGAAATATAAAGAAGGGGACGCTCCAATCATTGCCTATATGCCTCCGGCTACTGAGTTTAATTATTATATGGCTATTGGTGAAGGTATTAAAAATTTAGCAGAAGAGGTGGGCGCAGAATCATTTATGCTTGCACCCCAGAGCGGTGCAGATATCATGGGACAAATGGGAATGATTCAGGATGTTATTACTCGTGGCGTTGACATCATTATTTTATCTACCCATGATGAATTTGCTGCTGCTCCTCTTGTCAAACAGGCGGTTGATAAAGGAATTGAGGTAATAATTGTAAATTCAGACATTCCTGATTTTCCCACACCCATTCACGGAGTTGTAGGTTACAACCAAAGGAATGGAACGCGAAAGATGGGTGAATATGCCAAAAAATTAATGAATGGGAAAGAGGTAATCGTCGGCTTAATCGAAGGCCAGCCAGGGTATCATTCTACAGAAAGAATTGGGGGATTTGTTGATGTTGTTGAGACTTTAAATAATTTTACCATTGTTTCCAGCCTTGACGGAAAATGGAATGTTGAAGGAGGGAATGTTGCTGGGATGGATATATTACAGGCACATCCTGATATTAACCTCATTTTTGCTGCAAACGACTACATGATAATGGGAACAGAAAAAGCTTCTGCTTCATTGGGACTTAAGGATCTTATCCTCCTTGGTAATGATGGGGATACCGCAGCTCTTGAAGAGATTGAAGCTGGGAAGGTTACCGCAACGGTAAATACTACACCTTATTTAATGGGTCGAATTGCATTGCAAGTGGCTTTAGATGGCCTTTATGGAAATTACAAGGGTGGGTATGTTGAAACGCCTACGGTGATTGTTGATAAATCTAATGTGCTCAAATATCTGCAACATCCCGAAACTTTGTATCCAAAGCCTTCAAAGCAGTATTAACAAATTAATATTTTGGTATTTAATTAATGTAGTATTTAAAACCGCAGCTGACTCTCTTCCACTAATTGGAAGGGAGCCAGCTGTGAATAATTTATATCTTTGGGATTAAAGAAGGGTCATTTGTAACGATGAATGAGATAAAGGAACTGTTATGGGAAATGAAAAATGTCACAAAAGTATTTCCCGGAGTAAAGGCAATTAATAATCTTTCTCTAAAGATTTATAGTGGTGAAGTACATGGTATGATAGGTGAGAATGGAAGTGGTAAGTCTACTATAGTTAAATGCCTGTCCGGGGTTTACCAACCGACATCAGGAAAGATATTTTATCGAGGAAATCCAATTGTAATACATGATCCGATGATGGCATGCTCGCTTGGTGTGGCAACGATTTACCAGGAATTATCGCTTGTTCCAAGTTTAACGGTTGCGGAGAACATTTATATTGGTCGATTACCACGAAAAGAAAGATTCCCATTTATAGTTGATTGGCAAGAAATAGTTAAGAAAAGTTCAGTAATTTTGAAAAAATTGGGGATTGATCTCGATCCACTCAATATAGTTGCAGATTTATCTATTGCACAACAGCAAATGGTAGAAATTGCTAAGGCGTTATCAAGGAATGCAAATCTGATTATTATGGATGAGCCGTCAGCAGCCATAGGGATGGAGGAAACGAAGAGATTACATGAAATTGTACTTAATATGGCGATGCAAGGGTATGGTATTATATATATTACTCACCGTTTAGACGAGCTCAGTGTAATGGATCGTGTAACTGTTCTTAAGGATGGTGAGGTAGTAGGTGATAGAGCAAAAGGTAGGATAAAGGTTAAAGAAATAATTAATTTGATGATTGGCCACGATGTCAAGGAGCATTATCCTAAGCAAATTAATCGAACTAATGATACATTGCTGACAGTATCCGACATTCATACCAAAAAAGGTATAAACGGTGTGAGCTTTACAGTACATCAAGGCGAAGTATTTGGTTTAGCAGGTTCAATAGGATCTGGAAGGACAGAAATTGGTCATGCGATTTTTGGAATTGACGACATTACGGATGGGAGTATTAAACTTCAAAACTGTCAAGTGGTAATGACCAAGGAAAAATTTACTACACCCAGAGAGGCGATTAAATGCGGAGTTGCATTGCTTACTGAAAATCGGAAATATAACGGTCTATTTATGAATTTTAATGGAGTGAATAATGTATCGATTGCCAAATTAAAGAAAATTGTTCATTGTGGAATTTTAGATCTAAACAAAGAAGAAATTTTTGCTAAGGAATACATTGACAAATTAAAAATCACACCAACGGCAGTTGAACAATCTGTTGAATTTCTATCTGGAGGAAATCAGCAAAAAGTTATAATTGCACGTTGGATGTTTTGTGAGGCTAATATCTTTATCTTGGATGAACCCACACAGGGAATTGATATTGGTGCTAAAGTGGAAGTTTACAGACTGATTAATGACATCACAAGTCACGGGAAGGGTGTAATATTTATAAGCTCTGATTTTGAAGAACTCTTAGCGATGAGTGATCGTATTGGTATTGTAAATAAAGGAAAAATAATTGCTGTCGAAGAAGTAAAAAATATCAACAAAAAATATTTGATAGAAAAAGCATTTGTAAATCAAGTTTAGAATTAGGAGCATAAATTGAAAAACAATATGTTAAATATTAAAAAAAGAAAAGCATCATCGTATATCGGACCACTTATAGCTCTTATTATTGTAATTATTATCGTCGGATTAACTACTGATAGATTTTTCACTCCGGGTAATCTGAGAAACTTAATGTTACAGGTAAGTATAGTATCTCTGGTAGCGATTGGCTCTACCTTAGTCATCATCGCGGGAGGAATCGATCTTTCTCCAGGTTCAGCAATTGCTTTACTTACGATGATTCTCGCTTCGATGATCAAGTTTTTAGGAATTCCTGCCCCGTTTGCAATCATTCTAATTGTAATAATAGGGGCTCTTTTGGGGTTTTGGAACGGGGTACTGACAGCACATCTGCGAATACCATCATTTGTCACAACTCTTGCTTCTATGACTATATTCCGTGGTTTTGCTTTTTTATTTAATAACGGATCGCCTATCTTCTCAATATCTGACACTTTAACTGAAATCTTTTATGGAAAAATTCTTGGTATTCCTTATGTATTCTTTTACGTATTTTTCTTCTTCATACTTTTTTCCTTAATAATGAGATATACTGAACTGGGTCGCGAAATATATGCTGTAGGAGGTAATGCAGCGGCGGCGAGGTTTTCTGGGATTAATGTAAAGAAAACAGTTGTGATGTCCTTTATTTTTGCAGGAGTAATGGCCAGCTTTGGGTCCGTGTTAATGGCAGCCAGGCTTAATTCTGGATCTCCAAATTATGGTGTTGGCATGGAGCTTTCTGCAATAGCTGCTGCAGTTGTAGGAGGTGCTAGTCTTGGAGGGGGTAAAGGAGATATTATTGCTACATTTTTTGGAGCATCGATTATTACTATAGTACATAATGGGTTAAATCTCCATGCTATGCCGACCTCGGTTCAGAATATTGTGATTGGTATGATTATTATATTTGCAGTGTTTATTGATATGTGGCGGAGAGATTTGGGAGAAATATTTTCTAGACTGGCATCACGAAGAACCAAAAGCTAATATAGGCTGAACATTGTTTTTTTAGAAGATTTGCAATTTATTTAAGGAGTAGATTGGAATGGTAAAATTTAAGGTATACACCAGCGATTTTAATTATTTCGATAGCAAGATTAAGAAGAGTCTTCTTGGATCAATAAATACTGCAAATATAATAATCATACCAATCACAATATTCTGAACCGAGGTCGGCATAGCATGGAGATTTAACCCATTATGTACTATAGT
>JABUBQ010000065.1_pt1 | contig 13618 bp, 15 predicted proteins | sample 7240351 | NCBI WGS metagenome assembly JABUBQ01 (sample SAMN07256348, study PRJNA390944) | subsurface metagenome | isolation source: Methane hydrate marine sediment | place: Pacific Ocean: Eastern North Pacific, ODP site 1244 | collected 2002 | reverse complement strand
TTAAAGTCGTCAGACGCCGTTAAACGCGTAAAAATTGATCTCGAAAAGTACTACGATTTAATCGAAAATACTCAAGCTAAAACCATTTTGGCATTTTGTCCCGAAACTTATAACAAAAAGAACGATTTAAACGTTCGTTTCTTTGCCGATTTTTACGGCGTTCCAGAGGATCCCGCAACAGGTTCCGCAAACGGCTGTTTAGCTGCCTATTTGGTAAAACACGAATATTTTGGTAAGAAAAAGATTGATATACGAGTCGAGCAAGGCTACGAAATGGGGAGAGAATCTCTACTTCTATTAAGAGCCGAAGAAAAGGAAGGAAAATATTTTATAGCCGTAGGTGGTAAAGCCATAATAGTAGCTAAAGGAAAATTATTGTAAAAGCTACTTATAGGACAATTGGTAAAGCTTCAATAAGACTATTCAAAATAGCATTAAATAAAAGGAAAAAAATATAAGGTTGCAAATTAGTCTTAGTGGGTGTTCTGTAACGCGCTAGACGGCGATAAAAATGCCAAAAAGTTGAAATAGAAAGATGATCAATTATATACTTGTGAATCGACCAGTATTTTCAGAGGAATATGAAACTCAACGGATTGGATATCCCCAAGAGTTAGATCACCAATGTGTCGTTTGCGGGAGCAAAGTGAAATATTGTTATCCCGATAATGGCAAGCTTGTTCACATGTTAACTGGTGACGTCTATCAAATCGTTAATTTATATACTTGTACATAAAAAAATACTATCAACAGGATAAGAAAAAAAAAAGAGGCAACAATATTGTCGGCAAAGACTAATTTGCTACCTCATAAAAAAAAAAAGAAGTTAAGAGCGCGTAATTCGCTCCTTAATTAAATGTTATTATCTAAATATAAATTCAATTCTTTTATTTTCCTTTGATTCTCGGCAATTTAGTAATTTTTAATTTCAATTGTTATAATAGTTCCAATAAAAAAGATTTTTGAAATTTATTTATATTTTAAAATAAAATCAGAAATCGGCTCAAAATATTCTTCCTTAAACGAGAGAATCGTATTATGCCCAGCACCCTCTATTAATATTAATTTTTTATCGATATTATTTGGAAGGTTTTTATATAACAATTCTGCTTCCGTATGAGGGATTATCCAATCTGTTGTTCCGTGAATTATTAATGTAGATTTTTTAAATTTTCTTACCCTAGTATCGTTTGAATATTCTTTTAACGAATCGGAAGTCAAATACGAGCTACTAATTCGAAATAAATTTATCATCATGTTGTAAACGCTTGCGAATCCACTTTCAAATATTATTCCGCGTAAGTCAACAGGATTGTGTGAGCCAATTTCTGCAGCACATACGCTTCCAAGAGACCTTCCTAGAATAAAGAGAGAGTTTAACAATCCATTTTGGCTCATCCATTCTCTAAATACGGTATAAATCGGCATAGCATCAGATATTAAACTAGTGTAATAGGGTTCGCCAGAACTAAAACCGTATCCACGAAAATCAACGACTGCTAGATTTACATTAATCTCAAAAAACATTGGAGCTATATACCGATAATCTAAAGCAATCTCGCCGTTTCCGTGAAATAGCAAAATTGTTGGATTTTTAGCATCGTTTTTATAGAAAAATCCTCCAATTTCTATACCATTACCAATATTTAACATGAGAATATCTGTATTTGGGTTTAAATCGTTAGGTATTGTTACTTTTCGAGGATAAAAAACAATGTTTGAAACTGCTGGATTGTCAATTAATAATTTCTTTTCCATGATAACGCTTCATTTGGGTTTATTTAATAAAAAGCAATTATTCTTTGATTTAAGAATATAATCGTATTCTATTAAATTCTTCTGACAATTTTATGGAAAAACAATTCTTAAAACTAATAAGAAAACTTAATTATGAATTTTATTATTAATTTAACATATAAATTTTAAATAACATACGAGTGAAAAGTCATTTTAGAAAAAAGTGAGATCTTATTCGACAAGCTCAATAGGCAATGGCTAATTTTAAGCGCGATATTAGTTCCAGTTTTATCCATTTTAATTTCTATCGTCTTATACGCTATAAACGATGCCTCTTTCAGCTTTGTCACGCATTATCTAAGCGATTTAGGGGCAGGACCTAATGGGGTTGGTTTGGTATTTAGTGTAGCAATGATATTAACTAGTGCTGTGACGATATTTTTCTTTCTACATTTAAGCACATATTTGATCAATAAAAAGGGAAACAAATATTTCATCCTAATTGCGTTCGTCTCTGGTTTAATTTCCTCAATTGGAACTTTCTTTGTGGGAATTTTTCCCATAAATATTTACTTAGACTTGCACAATTTTTCGGCGAGTTTTTTCTTTCTTGGAGGTTTCGCTTACTGTCTATTTTTTGCGATCTCTGAACTGACCACTCCTGGAATTTCTAAATATCAAGCGTTATCAGGATTTGTTGTTTTTTTCTTGTTCTTTGTGTTTATTTTCTATAGTTCTATAAATTATTTTGACCCTGAACTCTGCGTGATAGAATCTTACATCTCAGAATGGATACTTTTTTTTGCGTTAATTTCATGGATTATTGAACACGAGATATTCATCTTTAAAGCCGAAAAAAAAAATAATAACCTTAGTTTATAAGGCTTTGCCTTGATTTGCTATGGCTTCCATCGCTTCCTTTACTTCCTCTGCATCTCCCAAGTAATAATGCTTTATAGGTTTTAAGTCGTCGTCTAGCTCGTAAATTAACGGGATTCCTGTTGGAATGTTTAATTTTAATATTGCATCTTCAGAGACATTATCCAAATACTTAACAAGTGCGCGTAAGCTATTCCCGTGTGCCGATATCAAAACTTTCTTTCCTTTTTTAATTGTGGGGGCGATTGTCTCGTGCCAATACGGTAAGAATCGCTCGACAGTATCTTTTAAACATTCTGTTAAAGGAATATCGTCAGAATTTAAACCCTTATATTTTGGGTCGGTTCCAGGATATCTTGGATCTGATGATTTAAGAGCAGGTGGGGGAATATCGTAACTTCTTCTCCAAATAAGGACTTGTTCTTCCCCAACTTCTTTCGCCATTTTTGCCTTGTAATAACCTTGTAAAGCTCCATAATGTCGTTCATTCAATCTCCATGATCTGTAAACGGGTATCCACATTAAATCCATTACGTCTAATACTATCCACAAAGTTCTTATGCCGCGTTTCAGGACAGAAGTAAAAGCAACATCAAATGTAAATCCCTCATCTTTTAATAATTGTCCCGCTTTCTTAGCTTCCTCAATACCCTTTTTTGAAAGATCAACATCCGTCCAACCGGTAAATTTATTCTCTTTGTTCCAGATGCTTTCTCCGTGGCGTAAAAGTACTAATTTCATCATAATAATCACTTTTTTAGAAATAATTTGAATATTTAAGTTATCTATAACTAGTAAATATTATAAATATTTACCAATTTACTCGTAATTTTAATATAAGAAGACTATACTTTTAGGTGTTTTGTTAATGAATAAAAGAGGAATTTTAAAAGGAGCTGACCGTGAAGAAGCAACTTGGAAAAAAACTAAACTTGGCGAACCGTTTAAAGAAGCTCTAGATCGGTTCAGAGCTGATGTTTTAAAGCGAAAAGATTTTGATGCGACTTCTCTTTTGCAATTTGGATTATTTATGTCTATGGCTGTCATTAATATTTTAAAAGAAAGCGAAAAAAAATTAGGCAAAGAAGGTCAAAAAGTAGTAATTGACGCCTTAATCAAAACGGGTTATAACATGGGCAACCAAATTTTAGAAAATATTCAACTACCAACTGAAATTTCTGATATAGAACTAATGAGTTTTTTAGCAACCATCATTAACACGCAAGCTTGGACTTCCATTGAGGATCCACGTATAGATAAGGAGGATCAGTGCTCTTTTGATATAATTTGGTGTCCGTTACAGGACGTTTACAAGGCTTTTGATTGTAGAGTTCAAAGATATTTAGTCCAAGGAATAATGAATGCATTTAGAGATTCCGGTATTTTAAAGTCTGATTATCAAATAGAATTCAAATCGACGATTCCCGCTGGAGCAAATACTTGCCATTTTGTTATTACTAAGAAGAAACCAAATGAACAAGATAAATGGGAATCCTATTCTAAGGATTTAGAGAAGAAAGCTTTGGAAAAATAATGTTCTAATAAATATTTAAATATCAAAAAAATCAAATAATTTATAGTTTAAATTTATATACCAAAAAAAAATATTAAGAATTATCGAACTAAAAAAGAACTAACATAAACGCTATAAAAACGATTTATAAAATCAATGATTAAAATGAAAAACAATAGAAACTATTGGTTGAGCGCCTTGTGTTTTTTAATTTTTTTCATAAATTTTCCAATAAACTCGTTTAGCAACATAGTGTTAGGCGAATCTGTGTTTCCTGCCGAAATAAACGACAAATTCGTTTGGGAAACTGTAAATGCCACCGAATCGTTGTATATGGAAGTTGATTATATACGATTTACCGCTACAAATATATATAGAGAGACTGATAACGATAAAAATTATCTATTCGTAAACTATACGCTTGAATATTATCATAGATATAGATATTCTTGGGGAGAAAAATATGAAAATTCATTCTATATGGCTTATAATAAAACTTTAAACTTACTAAATTGGTCAGCAGAAGGGTTTCAACATGGAAATTTATTCTTGTTCCCAACTCCCGTTAACTATACCCTAATTGGAGAGGCAATAAAAAAAGGCGGTTTTTTTAACTATTCAATTTCGGGGGAAAAGGTCATTTTAGACTACGGAAACAGCACTACTATTGAATTAACTATAGATCCTTCTGGAATTTCTACGATAATAGAAAGAATTACGAACGGCACCACAATATATCGTTGGGAATTAAATACAGAAGAAATCATTATTAAGGTTCCTTTTGGAAACTACTATTTAATCGTTTTGATAATTAGCGTAATGACTCTCGTAATCGTTAAAAAAAAAAAGATGTTGATGTCTTTCAAACATTAATTTTTTATTTTGATTTATTTATCCTTAAGTACTTTCGATATCTCCTTTATATATATCAAATGGGACTCTTTTATTTGTGTCGACCATCCTTCTAAAAAATACTTTTTTGCTTTCCTCAATTGCTTTCTGGGTTTGCTGGTACTTTCTCGCGGGTTGACTGATGTATATGTAGTTAGGTTCTAATATTTGTCCTACATGCGTTACTGCCCAGATACCCAGAGTTGTACTTTTTCCTATAATAGTTCCTGGTGCTACAATTGAATGCCCTCCTAAAACAACATGGTCGCCAATAATAACCTTTTTAATTAAAAGATGATCGTTATTATCAATTCTAACGATCATACTAGACATAATAACCGCGCCTTGACCAACCATCATGTTGTCCCCTAATTCAATAAATTCTGTATCCAACCACCCATCGAAAAGAGTACTTTTAAAATCGGTACGGACGCCCAATAATTTAAAAGCAAGATTTGTAGCCCAGGGGAAGCAGAAATTATTCCAAATCCAAAATACAAACTTTTTGACAACAACTCGTAAACAAAAATAGTAATAGTCTTTATTGTTTTTATCAATTTTAAATAAACCTTCGCGTGGTTTGTGTAACAACTTCAACATAATCAAAAAGAGCTTTCCTAGTAAGAGACTAATTAGCAAATACGCACCCCACCACGCTAAAATGTCAACAAAGATTATAAAAAACCTCCAATGTAAAAAGCTCGAATCCATAGCAATTGGAAAGAATGTTAAAATCATGACTGATGGCATAAGGAAAGATAAAATGTGTAAAATTATAAAAATTAAGGACGCAATAGGATTCCAATGAAAGGTATTTGTTGTTATAGGATACGACGCAATCGTAATTGAGTCTTGTCCTTGTTCGGATAAATTATGTTCATTATTCTCCAGAATAATCTCCTCCTAAATAATCGATAATATCTTCTTTTTTCATTGGTTTAGCTGGAAACCCATGATATATTCCATCGCCGTCTAATTTATCATATTTAAGCGTAGTGCAACCTGGTAAAAATGTAGAATCTTCCCCAATCTCAGAACCGGGCAAGCCTCCCGTTGTGGCATTAAGTATAGACCTATTACCTATTTCTACACCAACGAATATTAGATTCTCCTCTCCATACACTCCATCAACTAAATGATTTGTAATATGTGATGAAGTACCTAAATAACAATTGTCACCAAAGTTTATGTGACTGTGGATAAAAGTCTCTTCTAGCACCGTACCCTTTCCAATTTTGTTGGATTTTATAAAATTCAACTCCCAATTAAGTAACCACGGGAATGGAGAACGTGAGAATGCAAAAACAGGATATTTCATGAGAAATGACCTAAAATGATAATAATCAAGAGTAGTTGATGATGTATCTAAATTTCTATCGAAAACGCCTTGAGAAGGACCTCTTTTATCTGCTAACTTATAGAACCATCTTGTAAATAATGCCACGAAAAATAAATGTAATAAATAGCAAGATATGAATATTAATGGAGTTAAAAGGAATAGGCCGTAGTTATATGGATTTAAAAAAATCTCGATTGTAAAGGGTTGAGACAACAGATTTGGCGCTAAAAATCCAAACAAAAACAAGTAAAAAATAAATCCAGGCAAAAAAAAAGAAAATCCAATTATGATTGTGCCGGATATAATATAAAAATGAAACGGAACTGATAAATTTGTTCCCTGTGCTGTTAAAAACTCTTCGGTTTGCGTGATAGATGGATCTTTTTCAAAAAAGTTCTTTTCAATTACTTCTTTATTAGTAATAGCGCTAGTTTCTAACGCTTTTTTAACAGGTCTACCGCGATATATGGAATTGCTATCTAAATGCTGATTTATTTTGGTTATAGAATTTGAATCAAGGATAGTGTTTGGTTCAATAATAGTGCCGGGTAAAATAAGAGAATGAGCTCCAATAATTACATTGTCCTTTATAACTACTCGTTTAAAAATCAACCTATCTTTTACAATCAAATTCGACATAATCACAGTTCCTTGGCCAATTTTAACGTTTTTCCCAAGCGTAACAAACTCACAATCAACCCAACCATCATGTAAAGCGTTTTTAAAACTAGTTTTTACCCCAAATATTTTATATGCTAACATTTCAAAAAAAGGAAGAGATAATTGTCTTGATAGCCAAATAGGCCACTTCTTTATTACAGATCTTAAACTCCAATAACAAAAGTCTTTATCATCTTTATTAAAATAAAATACGCCTTCTTGAGGCGGGTGGATTAAATTAGTAATTAAAAGAAATATTTTTGAGACCAGAATAGAACTGATAATTAAAATGAAAACTCCTACAAAGAAGATTAACGGAAAGAAAATATAAAATATTGTCTCGGCTAGATAAAAATTAGTCCAATTAAACCAAAACCAAAAAATAAGTGGTTGAGAGCTCAGAACTATTATTAATAAGTAAATGACTATGTAATACTTTTTAGCCAATGTATTTGTCGTTCTTGGACCTTCTCTTAAAGAAGCTGGTATAGAAATTTTTTATCCACTCTGCTTTATCCATAAATCTAGTGATATTATATAGTAAGAAATTATCTCTTAAAACCTTAATATAATATATTATTAAAATTTACTCTCCAAATTTCCTAAAGTTTTAGATATATTAAAAACTAAATCCAATATTATTATTTCAATTTTAATAAAGGATGAAGGATGAAATAGGTTGAGTGAAGAATTTTGGTGGTGGACGGACCCACAAAAAGCGATTAACAGCGAAGTTAGAGAATTTGTAGAGGAAAACTTCGAAGAAGCAGAGGAATATTTCTGGAATACCAAATTCCCATGGCCATTAGTAAAGAAAGTTGCTGAAAAAGGGTATTTTGGAGTCGGTGTTCCAAAAGAGTACGGTGGTTTAGAATTGGGCGCTACCGGAAGTTGTATTGTTGCAGCACAACTAGGCAGACTTTATGCTGTAGGTCATGTATTCACCGTAAGTATGTTGGCTGGGTTGGAACAGTTATTAAGGTTTGGTACCGAAGATCAAAAACGATCTTGGCTCCCTAAAATTGCGAATGGTGAAGAATTAGGTGCTTTATGCATTACCGAACCTTTTGCGGGATCTGACGCTGCTAATGTTTTTACTTCCGCTGTAAAGGATGGAGACGAGTGGATATTAAACGGTAAAAAGCGATTTATAACTGGTGCTGGAGTTTCTGATAGATATTTTATTTACGCAAAAACCAGCGATGACCCAGCTATTCGCAAACAATACGGTCATATAACTTCTTTTATGGTTGAAAAAGGTAGACCAGGATTTTCTTTAGAAAAAATTAACCCCTTGATTGGATTTGATAATGTCCCAAATGGATACATCGATTTTGATCACGTTAGAATTCCGGACATTAATCGTATTGGTGCAGTTGGAAATGGTTGGAATGTGATGATGGCAGGTTTGAACTTTGAGCGACTAATTGGTGCTGCAGTTTTTAGTGGTTTGTTTGAAGATGTAATTAATTTGTTATTTCACTTTACTAAAAGGCGAGTTCAATTTAGAAGAACAACTAATCAATTTCCAGGGATTCAGAACGAAATTGCTGAGATTATAAAGATAGCAAAAGTATCGAGATTATATTCTTATCATTGCGCTAAATTAATAGATGACGGTGGAGAACCAATGGTAGAAGCTTCAATAGCAAAAATGATTAACACTGAAGCTGCAAGAGATATTGGACTTAAAGCCATTCAAATATTGGGAGGGGATGGTCTCACCAAGTTTTTACCTGCTGAAAGAATCCTACGGGAAGCTAAAATTGGAGAAATTGTTGCTGGAACTAACGAAATTCAAAAAATGATTATATATAGGTTTTGTGCTATGCTCCCTATATATAATAAACCCATGAGAATGAGATGGAACGACGAAATTAATGCCCCGATTATTTCGAAAAAAGAATCTACATTCAAAGGAAACGAAGTAAACGAGGAAAACGTATTAAAAGTTATTTCTCACGATTACAAAATAAATCCAGGATTATATATGACTCCAGACGATGTACGAGAGGATATAGGAGGGGGTCGCTCCGAATTGAGAAAGATTTTTGAAAGTCTAGAAAAACAAGGATTAATCGTTATTCATCGCGATCGTTCGGGAAAAGTAGCGTTAGTTAAATCTACTTACGAAGGATTACAAATGTCCTTTCCAAAAGAGTATTACCAATGGTTTCCAGCGTGGTACGATAACGCCGATAAATTTTAAATATATTCCTTATTTTTCTTTTTTAATTTTAATCGTTAATCTTGAAATCTTTAAAAAAATTAGCGTTATTAACATGGTCTATAGTAATTGCTAATAGTTTCACTTACTCTTATTCTATTAATTCTGGATTCTTCATTACAAAATAAAAGTTGTTTATTTCTATATTATGAAACTTTCTAAACTTAATATTCAAGCTTTTTGAAGTCAATATGACCTTAATGGAATTTAGATGAAGACCAATTGCTTAGTGAGGATAATAATCAATTATTTATGCAGTAGAAGCCTTTTCCAAATCAGTTAACTTTTTTTGTAATGCCTTTATTTCTATATTTATCGCTTTAATTTTTGTATTTTTCTCGTTATTAGTTTCCTTCAGTTTTAGATCTAATGTTTTCTCTTTTTCTTTAATTAATGTTGATGATTCTTTTTTTAACCCTTTTAAAGAAATCTTTAATTCCTTCTTTTTTGCATTCCATTCAACAGCTTTAGCTATAGCTTCATCAAACCTCTCCTGCTCGGCTTTTAATTTAGAATTTTTCTCATTAATTTTAGGATTATACTCCCCCTCAACTTCATTTTTAATAGAAGAGCTTTTCCCTTTAAATTCTTCTTCAATTTTACTTATTTCATCCTGTTTTAAATTAATTTGGTTTTTAATTTCATTTTCCGACATTAAATTATACCTCTTTTAATAGTTTTATTAATTTGGGCATTATAAGCCAAATAATAAATTATTGGTTTCGTATTTAATTGTTAGTATTTCAACATTTCAATATGAAAGAGGTTAAATGTAATTAAACAAACCCTTTTCAGATTTTAAGGAGGATTTTCTTAAAATTATTAAATAGCTCCATCTACCAAGAAAATACCTTGTTAAAAGTATTTAAATGGTCGTGGGTAAGAAAAGACTTCTTTTCTTCTTTTTTTTTAATTTAATCTTTAATTTCGAAATTCTTAATTAAATCAACTTTGTTTTTGAGGTCTATTGTAATAGCTAATAGGATTGTTTCCTCGGACTCAATAAATTCAGGATCCAGCATTACAAAGTAAAAAATGTTTCCTTTCGTTTCATAGCCCATTTCCATTTCACCGCATTCTTCCGGAAGGATTTTTAAGATTTCATCACGCGCATTCTTTTTCAATACTTCAAATATTGAATTTTCGAGTTTCGATTGCTCTTTGCGAATTTCTTTTATTGTCGAAAAATCAAATTGACCCATGGATGCTCCAGCTTTATTATTTAGCTCGTTCCATTCCTTAAACAGTTCGCTCAAACTTGACATAGTAAGATTAAATCCAGATTTAAAATAAATCTTTTTATTACTCTCAAAATAAAAAAATTTATTGAACTGTATTCCTAGTAAATATTTAAGAAAAATTACGAATAAAGGTTCTCAAAAAATGAAAAAAAATAAATCTAATTTTAGAGGAAGCGATATTGCTCACACGTATTCTATCGTGGCAAGAGATCATAAAACTGGGGAGATGGGAGTTGGCGTCCAGAGTCACTATTTCTCAGTTGGAAGCATAGTTTCATGGGGCGAATCAGGAGTTGGAGTTGTGGCTACTCAATCGCTCGTAAATGCTTCATGTGGTTTACGTGGTTTAGAACTTTTAAAGCAAGGAAAATCGCCAAAGGAAGCTTTAGACTCTTTAATATCTGAAGACGAAGGCAAAGATGTAAGACAAGTAGCAATATTAGACGCTCAAGGAAGAGTTGCCGCTCACACAGGATCGAAATGCATCAAACACGCTGGACATATAGAAGGTAACAATTTTTCAGTACAAGCTAACATGATGCTTACCGATAAAGTCTGGTCAACAATGGCTAAAAGTTTTGAATCGAATGTTAATTTACCCTTAGCTGAAAGAATCTTAAAAACAATGGAAGCGGCAGAAACTGTAGGAGGTGATATCAGAGGAAAGCAATCAGCAGCGATTTTAATTGTAGGTGGTAAAGAAGCCAAAAATAAGTGGGAAGATAGAATCATCGATTTAAGAGTCGAAGATAACGAGCAACCCGTAAAAGAACTCTCAAGATTGTTAAAACTCCATAGGGCTTACAAACACATGGATAAAGGTGATTTAGCTATAGAACACAACGACATGGAGAATGCACTCATGGAATACGATTCGGCACTAAATATGTTTCCTGAAAACCTTGAAATGAAATTTTGGACTGCCATATCCTTAGCAAATAATCAAAAATTAAAAGAAGCGTCAGAACTATTTAAAACTATTTTTATAAAAGATAACAATTGGCGTTTGCTAACAGAAAGGTTGCCCGAAAGCGGACTATTAAATCTAACTAAAAAAGAGTTAGAAGACATCTTATCTTTATAATTAAAGGATAAACTGCTTCTAAATTTGGAATTGATTGTAATAATCGTTTTTATCAATCAAAAAAAACAATTGATTTTTTTTAAGATTGGTATCTTTGCGTAAAATATTGCCCATATATTTCATTCCCGACCTTTCAGCAACTTTCCAGCCTCGTGTGTTTCCTTGATCTATATACGCTACTATTTTATCTAGTTCAAGCTCTGAAAAAGCGTATTCGAAAATCTTTCTAAGAGATTCTATCGCGTAGCTATTTCCCCAATACTCAGGCCGCAAAAAATAATATAATTCCATCGGTATATTGTCTTCTAAGGTAATTAAACCACAAAAACCTAAAAAATCTCCAGTACTTTTAAGTATTAATTCATAGGAAATTCCTATTTCTTGACTTTGATAAGAATCAATAATAGTTTTAAATAATCGGTTGAAGCTAGTTGATGTCACACCTTCCATAAAACTAACTATGTTATCAAAATATTCATGAGTAAATTTTCTGATCATTAACCTTTTAGTTTCTAAGGTGCTCGGATTTATAATCGACAAGAGTTATTAATTATATGGCATTTTTTAATTAATATTTAATGCTTGGTATAAGAAAGCAATTTTATTTCTTTTTTAAGATGGCTCCATCTTCCTTCAAAATAATAAAATTTTCTTTTAATATTTCAATAGAGAATGAATTCAGAAACTTTTCAAAGTTTGGAAGCACATTTTCATCAATTAAAGGATGAATATCAATTAGAATTAAATAATTTTCCCTCTTATGCTTAAATTCAACAAAATCCTTATCATATGTTATAAGAATTCTTTTTTTTTTTCTGGCTAATTCTACGAGTTCGCTATTTTTCGCCCCTCTTTTGTTCAATTCTTGAACTGAAATAGCGTCAAATCCTTTTGAGATTAATAGCTTTTTTAAGTTATTAGATACATTTTCATCCAACAAAAATTTAAGATCATGAGATTGAGGCACTTTTCTCTTCCTCAATTAATTTTCTTGCATATCTAACTGTAGCTGATAGATCCTCTTTAGATAATTCAGGATATGCATCCATAATTTCCTCAAATGTTTTTCCCGCTTCTAGCCATTCAAGAATAATCGAAATCATTATTCTTGTTCCTTTTATGCAAGGTTTACCATGACATATTTCAGGATCTGTTTCAATTCTCTCTTCAATTACCATTTCAATTATTTCAATATACTAATTTCAAATATAAGAATATTTTTCTTCATTAAATGAATGATCAAATCTTAATTAATAGTTATCTATCTTAAATGGAAGTTGAAAGAAATAATAAATCTACTTATAATTCACGAAAAAATAGCAGAAAAAGTGTTCTTATTTTTCTTTAAAATACTTTATATTAAATCCTGCCAATTCATGAGGTGGCCAAGCACATAAGCCGGGCATTACATATTTATGTGTTCTAAGCCTAGCGTTTAAATGCTTCAAGTTTCCAGTTCTTCAGGTGTAAAGATATCCAGGAGTTTTCCAGCAAATTTTTTTAATAAACTTGCTTTCGCTATGGCAATTCCTTTTTTAGAATGGCCAAACACAAGAACTTGATCCCCTGGGTTTATGTCGAAATGTTTTCGGGCTTCAATAGGGATTACGATTTGTCCTCTTTCGCCAACCTTTACAGAACCATAAAAATATTTTCCTTTAGAAACTTCTGTCATGATATCTTAAAATCCAACTAAATTATAACTTATAATTATTAAATATTTTTCATAAAATTTAAATATTTATGAATAATATGATAAGTATGAAATATATGATAATAATGATTAAAATGTTAGTGATTCAAAATTGATAGAAGAAAAGCCAAAATACGGATGGTATGTTAAGAATTTAATTTTAGCTTTTAATATAATAGGATCGTTCGGTTTAATTGTTTTAATTATAGGATTAAACCTTCTAGGAATGCTCGGAGTAATCCTAAGTATCATAGGTATAGCCTTAATGTTATTATTTTTATGGCCAGGAATAGGATTGGCGAAAGAGGACAAATCGTAATCCCTATTGAAGCCCGAAAACATTTCGACATAAAC
>JABUBQ010000064.1_pt1 | contig 13773 bp, 10 predicted proteins | sample 7240351 | NCBI WGS metagenome assembly JABUBQ01 (sample SAMN07256348, study PRJNA390944) | subsurface metagenome | isolation source: Methane hydrate marine sediment | place: Pacific Ocean: Eastern North Pacific, ODP site 1244 | collected 2002 | reverse complement strand
AGACATATTTCCACTCAACTCAAAATTTAAGTTTTGTATAGAAGCAAACATTTTCGCTCCAGGATATTTCAAACGCACTTTCTATTTTACCTATTGACGTTTATCATCCCAATTATAAATTTATTCCTTTACGAAAATTAAATAAAGAACATTGTTGTTAGAAGTAATTAAAAAGGTTAATACTATTTAAATAAAACTGCTAAATTTGAATGATTGTTTAAGAATGAGTGAAAATAAATAAAAGACCATGAAAAAACTCGTAAAAATTATCCTGAAATCATTATTGATAATAATACTTTTTCTATTAATAGTAATCATTTCTGTTCCATATCTTTTCAAAAACCAGCTTCTGGATAAAGCAAAGGAGGAGATTAATAAAAATGTGAATGCAAAAGTTGAGTTTGCTGATTTCAAAGTTGGTTTAATTAAGCACTTTCCTAACCTTAGTGTATCGCTTATTGATCTGAATGTAACAGGTACAGATACGTTTAGTAGTGATACACTGATATCATTTAAGTCATTTAGTGCAGCAATAGATCTGGTAAGTCTTATTAAGAAAAATGGAATAAACATCAGGTCGGTATCACTGATCGAACCCCGGATTCATGCCAAAGTTATGGAGGATGAAAAAGCTAACTGGGATATAATGAAGGAATCTGAAGAAGAAACGGTTGAGGAACCTGATACTGTTGTGTCCGGAACACCGGATTTTAAAGTGAATTTGAAGAAATTTGAGATAGTTGATGCCGGGATTGTATATGAAGATTTGAAAGCGAAAATGTTTGCTTCTATACAAAACTTAAATTTTGAGTTGAGTGGAAATATGTCTGCAGATTATACTGACCTGAACCTTAGTTCATCAATTGGAGATATTGATTTTATATATGGAGGAATGCAATATGTGAGAAATGCCGTGCTAAAAATGAATGCTGAGATAGGAGCCGACATGAAAAATATGATCTTTACTTTCAGGGATAACAGTATCTCAATTAATGACCTTGGGATTGGCTTTGATGGAAAAGTTGAAATGCCTGATGATAATATTAATATTGACCTGACATTCGCTTCAGTGGACAATAAGTTCAGGTCATTACTATCCATGGTCCCCGCTGTTTACCTTAAGGATTTTGAAGATGTAAAAACCAGTGGGGCTATTACATTGAAAGGAAAGGTAAATGGAATATATAGTTCAGCCGATTCAACATTGCCGGATATCTCGCTTGAGATTACGGTGGATAATGCAATGTTTAGTTATCCTGATCTTCCCAAATCGGTTGAGAACATAAATATCACTACAAATATTTTTGTTGATGGTACAGATATGGATAAGACTACGGTAAACCTTGACCGTTTTCATCTGGATATCGCGGGGAACCCTGTGGATGCCGGTTTAAAGCTAAAGACACCCATCAGTGATCCTGATATTTCAGGATCGCTTAAAACCAACATGGATCTTCAATCCATTGTAGATATTATTCCTATGGAGAATGTTGTACTCAAAGGAATAATTAATTCAGACATTGAGTTTGGAGGAAGCATGTCAATGTATGAAAATGAAATGTATGAAGATATTATAGCTAACGGTACCGTATCACTTAAAGATTTTGAATTTAACTCACCCGATCTGCCTCAAAAAGTAGTTATTTCAAAAGCAGGAATGCAGTTTTCTCCCAAATATGTTGAATTATCTGAACTCAGCATAATTATTGGTAAGAGTGATATTAATGTAAAAGGGAAAGTTGAAAATTTTATTCCTTATGTTTTTAAAAATCAAACTTTGAAAGGCACCCTTGATTTAACCTCTGCTAATCTGGATATAGATGAATTGATGCCCGAAACAGAGGAGGTGGTTGAAGAGGAAGAGACTGATACCGTGGCGCTTTCAGTAATTGAAGTCCCAAAAAACATTGATTTTGAGTTTACTTCAAAACTGGATCATATTAAATATGGCAATCTTGACATTAATAATACATCAGGAAAAATAGTTGTTAGAGATGGAAAGGTAGTGCTGGATGGGTTGCAGATGGACTTGTTGCAGGGATCAATGAAAATGAACGGTGAATACAATACTACAGATATTACCAGGCCTGTTGTAGAATTTGATATGGACATCAATGGTATTGATATTCCTTCTGCATTCAATGCCTTTAATACAGTACAGAAACTTATGCCGGCGGCTGAAGGACTGAATGGAAATGTTTCTACTACGTTTTCATTTAATAGCCTTCTGGGAGAAGATTTAATGCCGGTGATTGAAACCATTAACGGCTATGGCAGGCTTCAGTCTGAAAATATCCAGGTTGTGAATTCAGTTACACTTGATAAAATTTCTTCAGCATTGAAACTTAAAAAGGAGATGTCGAATACTTTCAAAGACCTGAATATTAGCTTTAAAATAATTGATGGACGAATTTATGTCGAGCCTTTTAAAGCAAGCTTAGGGAGTATCGATATGGTTATTGGCGGGGATCAGGGTATCGACCAGACCTTAAACTATCTTGTTAAGATGTCTGTTCCCAGGGCTTCTTTTGGTACAGGTGCAAACCAGGTTATTGATGACCTGGCTGCTAAAGCTACTGCAAAAGGCTTGAAAATTGATCCGGGAGAGAAAGTAAATGTAGATGTAAAAGTAACCGGTACTTTTACCGATCCTAAGATAGGTTTGGATATGAAAAGCAGTTCGGAAAATGCTATAAAAGCAGTTAAGGAAAAAGTGAAGGAAAAAGTTAGAGAAGAGGTTGAAAAGAAGAAAGAGGAGGTCAAAGTAAAGGTAAAAGAAAAAGTGAATGCCGAAGCTGACAGGATACTTGCAGAAGCAGAAAAGCGTGCACAACAGGTAAAAGATGCAGCTGCAGATGCTGCTGAAGCTCTTAAAGGAGAATCTGAACTGCGGGCAAAACAACTAGAGAAAGAGGCAGCAGGAAAAGGGATGCTGGCTAAGGTGGCAGCCCAAAAAGCTGCTGAAAAAATCAGGATAGAAGGGGATAAGAAAGCAGATAAACTTGTAAAGGAAGCCGATAATAAGGCTGAAAAAATAATGAATGAAGCAAGAGAAAAAGTTGAGGCTTTAAAAGATGATTAAAACTTTTTCTCCTTGATACGAGCACCTTTACCGGTAAGTTTCCTAAGGTAAAAGATTTTTGCCCTGCGAACTTTACCACGTTTGTTTATTGTGATTTGATCAATAAACGGTGAAGCTATAGGGAATATTCTTTCAACACCAATATTCCCCGACATTTTGCGAACGGTAAATGTTGCAGTATGTCCGGTTCCTTTCTTCTGAATTACAACCCCTTTGAATTGCTGGATCCTTTCCTTGCTTCCTTCAACTATTTTGTAGTGTACAGTAATAGTGTCACCTGCATTGAATTCGGAAAGATCGTTATCTGTAGCTAACTCTTTATTAACAACTTTCATTAATTCCATACCCCTAAAAATTAAATATTCTACTTCGTTTATTTGAAATCGACCGCAATGTTACAAATATTTTTTTGAAAAATTGCATTCAGGTTTAATTTCTTTGGATAAACTTTAGACAGTAAAGACTATTTTTACTGAATATACTGATGCTGGTTACTGGTTACTGGTTGCTACCTCAAACCACTACTCAACTACTCAACTACTCAACCACTCACCTTGACTTAATTAATGCCCTGAATCATCTTTATACTCAAACTTATCACCGGTATCTTTAATTATTCTGCGGTACCATTCTTCACTATATCCGGGCTGACTGACATTTGGAGTTACATACTTATATCCTTCGGGTACTTCGCGTTTTTCTTTAATATTTCCATCCATATATTTGGCGAACAGATATCTGTAAAGATCTTTCCATTCACTTACAGTTCTGTTTCCTGAATTCACCGAAAAATCAGTGATAAATTCAATTGCCTGCTCAGGGTTACTTTTATATAATTCCTGGGCTGCTTTATCAACAACAGGGACAGCATTGATATATTTCATTTCCAGTTCTTCCTGTTTTTCCCGGATATCTTTATAAATATAGTTATAACGAGTATAGGCGAAATTTGAAACCTGATTAAAAACCCAGAAAGCCGCATCGTCACTATACTCCATCATTGAGCCGTTACCAACAGCGTATGTATGTGGCACCTCTGTCATCCCGCAATACATCGGTGTATAAACAGTTGTATATGTATCATCAACACTAAACCAGATAATTCCTCCAATTGGATCGGGAAGCCAGTTTCTGGATTGTGTAACAAATGAAAATCCTGTTTGTTGGGTTGAAACAGCTCTTTCATTGAAATAGGTTTTTTCGTCAACTTTCCATGTAAGGGGTCTGTACCGTATAATATTTTCAAACGGACCGGCTCCCATATCTTTGGTCATATCCATCGGGCTATTCTGAAAATAATCCCGCATCATACCCATAACATCATGAACTGATACTTTTTCATCCGGCTTAACCCATAGTGGCATCTTGTTATGCAGATCATATCCCATAGCATATTCCAGATACTTGTCCATACCTGATGTTACTTTATTAAAGCCTGACCAAACTCTTGCTTCGCAGAATCTTGCACCACTAAAATCAACAGGAGCATAAGCATCAGAAAAACTAAAATCTTTATTTTTTCCATCGAAGTATTCCATATTACGTGCAACTTCAATAATATCAGCTGCATAGACAGTTTCAATTGCAGGTTCAAATATCTTATCCAGATTATCTGACGAGATAGAAGTTTTTCCGTTTTCCAGCGGGAAAGTAGTGATCCTTGCCTGGTTGGCATGTCCGCTTATGTATCCGTCAGGAATACGACGAGCCACCCATACCGCACCGGTGTTGCCTTTCCCTTTGCCAATCAGTTCCATTATCCATACTTCGTTTTTATCAGAAATTGAGAAGGATTCGCCTGAACTGCAGTAACCATATTCATCAAGAAGTTCTGCGATTGTTTTGATTACTTCCCTTGCATTTTGTGATCGTTGAAGTGTAATATACATAAGACTTCCATAGTCAATTAACCCTTCCGGATCCCTGAGTTCTGAACGACCACCGTAAGTAGTCTCCCCAATGGCAACCTGGTGTTCATTAATATTTCCTACTACCGAATATGTATGGGTTACCTGTTTGATTTTACCAAGGTACTTTCCCGTATCCCATTCATAAACATCCAGCATTGTACCATCAGGATAATCGGCTGATGGCATGAAATATAATTCTCCAAACAAAACATGAGAATCGGCAGCATAGGTTATCATAGTTGACCCATCAACTGAAGCACCTTTGGTGATCAGGAAATTCGTACATGCATTTCCTGTTTGGTTGAAAAGCAGAAATGATAATACAAGTGTAAAAATTACTGATATTCCTTTTTTCATAGCTATTTGTTTTTACAGATTAAAAAAAACAAATATATGAAAAAACTATTCTCACTAATTCAACTTACTTAACTATTCCAAAGACTGGAAGGATAAACTCCTTTACTTACCAGTTCCCTGATACTTTCAATAACAACAGGCTTGTCTTCCCGGTAAGTAACCCCGAACCATGATTCATCAGTATTCAGAACTTTTACCTTTGCAGTATTTTTTTTAATAAGGTCTGCAATCAAATCGGGTATAAAAAATTCAGCTTTAGGATCGTTTGAATTTTCTGTCATGAATTTTCTGAAATGCTTATTCAGATAATCAAACACAGATGTATTAAATCCCCAGAAATTCATTGATACTGTTTCACTACCGGTCAATCCGGTTTTTGTTCCATCTTCACCAGTGAATATTATTTTATTATTTTCCTTCTCTATTCTGGTTCGCTCGGTAACAATTCTTAGATAGCTCTCCTTATTTATTTCACATACACCACGGGCAACATAACCATGATCAGATAGTGTCCGGTCAAGCTTGTAACCCACCATACTATATTTATGGATATCAGATGATTTTGTCAGGAAATCTGCCATAACCTGATATGAACCAAAACCATAAAAATCATCAGCGTTAATTACAGCAAAAGGTTCATTTATTTTTTGTTCGGCAACCAATACAGCATGACCTGTTCCCCAAGGCTTTTTCCTGGCTGATGAAAAACGAACACCTTTTGGCACCATATCGATATGCTGAAATACATAATCTACCTCAATACGATCTTTTAATTTATCAATAAAAACTTCCTTAAAATCTTTCTCAATATCCTTTCTGATAACAAAAACTATTTTACCGAATCCGGCCTGCATCGCATCATATATTGAATAATCAATAATTGCTTCTCCTGATGGTCCAACCTGATCCATCTGTTTTAATCCTCCGTAGCGGCTTCCTATACCGGCTGCCAATACCAAAAGTGTCGGTTTAATACTCATTATTGTTCCTGTTTAATTAGTCATAAATATTCGTGTATAAAATTAAAAGACAAAAGTAAAAAGTAAAAAATAAAAAGTTAAAGATTGAAAGAATTTTTTTTCGAATAGTAAAAAAGTACCTAAATTGTCACACAATATTTTACTAATGAAAAACACAACCGGTCTTGGATTAATGTCAGGAACATCTCTTGACGGACTGGATATGGCTTTATGTTCATTCCGGCAAGTGAATAACAGATGGGTATATGAAATAATTTCAACTAAAACTGTTAGTTACCCTGACTCGCTGACCAAACAGCTTGCTGAAGCACATAAATATTCTGCACTAATGCTCACAAAGCTCGACCAGGAATATGGCAGATGGCTGGGTAATAAAGTCGTACAATTTAATAATAAACACAATATCCTTCCTTCTTTTATCGCTTCGCACGGACATACGGTTTTTCATCAGCCTGAAAACAGGATCACCCTGCAGATTGGCAGTGGAGCAGAAATTTTATCAGCAACAGGTATCACAACAATTACCGATTTCAGATCTGTGGATATAGCACTTGGTGGACAGGGTGCGCCGTTAGTTCCGGTAGGTGATTACCTTCTTTTTAGCGATTATGACTTTTGTCTGAACCTTGGAGGAATAGCAAATATTTCGTGTGATAATGATAATAACAGACTTGCCTGGGACATTTGCCCGGCAAATATGGCTCTGAATTTTATTGCCGGAAAAATGAATAAAAAGATGGATCGTGATGGAATTGAAGGCAAAAAAGGATCGGTGAATAAACAATTACTCGGGGAATTAAATGGATTAGAATTTTATAAAACGATTCCACCCAAATCACTTGGCAGGGAATGGTTTGAAGAAATATTTCTAAAAATTCTATTATCCCATCCAACTTCCTGGCACGATAAACTAAGAACGGTATATGAGCATATTTCACTAATGGTTGCTTCTGCCTGTTCATCCTATCGTAAAGGCAGATTACTTGTAACAGGAGGTGGAGTACATAATCTCTTCCTGATTGAAAGAATAAAACATCATTCAAAACACGATATTTTTATTCCCGGCAAAGATATTGTTGATTTCAAAGAAGCCCTGATATTCGCATTTCTTGGCCTTCTAAGACTGGAAAACAAAATTAATTGTCTCGCCTCTGTCACGGGAAGCAGTAGAGATAGTATTTGTGGATCTGTTTATCAATCGCGATAGTTACCAAATAACCGGAATTATTTATATTTGCAATTCGTACTTAAAAATTAAATCAGGATGGAAAATTTTATTGCTTACAATCCGGTTAAACTTCATTTCGGAAAAAATGTTACAAACGAGTTGGGTAATGTTGTTGCATCATATGGAAATAATATACTGTTAATATATGGAAAAGGTTCTGTGAAAGAATACGGCTATTATGATATTGTCGTAAAGCAGCTTAAATCAGCTAATTGCAAAATATTTGAATTCAGTGGTATTAAACCAAATCCATTAATTGATGATGTTGACGCTGCGGTAAAATATGCTTCTGATAAAAGTATTGATGCTATTGTGGCACTTGGAGGTGGGAGTGTAATTGATTCTGCTAAAATTATTTCGGTTTGTATCCCCGGAAACTTCAAAGGATGGGATATAATGAAAAGTAAAGTAATTCCTGATGCTGCAGTTCCGGTTATTGCTATACTAACCCTGGCAGCCACAGGAACCGAGATGAATCCAAATGCTGTACTGCAAAATCCGGCAACTATGGAAAAAATCGGTTACTATAACGAGCATACTTTTCCTGCTCATTCTTTTTTAGATCCGCAATTCACATTCAGTGTGCCACCTGAACAAACAGCCTGCGGAATTATTGATCTGATTGCTCATGCGCTGGAGAATTTCTTTGGCAAGGGTGAATCAAATCTTTCCGACCTTTTTATTGCCTCCATTATTCGTGATGCAATACACTACGGACCTCTTGTTATGAAAGAACCCCGTAATTATGATTACAGAGCAAATATTATGTGGGATGCCACTTGTGCTTTAAACGGAGTTACCGCCTGGGGAAAAGCAAGTGGTGACTGGGGTGTTCATGCTATTGGACATCAGCTATCAATGTTGTACGATCTGCCTCATGGCGCTACCCTTTCTATTGCATATCCGGCATGGCTAAAACTACAATTAAATCGTATTCCGGAAAGAATTCAGACACTCGGAAAACTTATTTTTAATAATAAAGATGCTAAAGAAACAATAGATAATTTTATAAGTTTCTTTTCTTCGCTAGATGGTCCTGTTAGTCTTGCTGATGTGTTAATCGGAAACGATAAAAAAGCAGAAATTATCAACCTGATGAAAAAAAATAAAGTCTCAGGGTTTTATCATAAACTTTCAGATAATGATCACATGCTTCTGGTTAACCATATGATGTAGAAAGCCCAAAGCATCTCATCACTTCATTTCTACCGGTAAAAACCGGCATTATAAATAGCAATGTTATCCCGGTCATCAATAATGGTTAATTCAAGATCATGCTGCTGTTTTTGCGTTAAGCGTTTTTTATCAAAGTGATATAGCAGAAGATCATTTTTTGGATCATATTCAAACAAAACCCATTTCCCATCGATAGTTCCTGTATATGATTTAATTCCGGAAAAATCATCCGTTATTTTAAACCTGATATCTGATAAACCTGTCATATTTTTGTTATCATGGATATTTAGTGGCTTAATTTCAGGGTTTATAGTGTCAATTACAATCACATATTTTCCAAAATTTCTTGTCCTTATATTAAGCTTTTCACCATCCCATTCACCACCAACCGGTACAAGTTCCTCTTTACCATTTAGCATGGCAGCAATAAGTTTAGATTCAAATCCGGTTGGTACACTGTCAGGTGTAATTGACAGGTCGCAAAATTTATGCAGAGGAGTATAACGATTGTGAACAAAATGTACAGAAGAAAAGGTGCCTGACAGAGATGGAGCCTCTGCATAGGAAAAATACAAAGTATCATATAATGAACCTTCCGGGATATTGATATTAAAACCTTTATGAGAGAATGAATTTTCCTGATCGTAAGGCATCATTTTTAAAAAACTTTCTGATTTACTGTTATTTTCTTTAAAAGCGATCTCATCTGACTTTAACCTGAATGTTACCTGTGACTGATTATTATATACATCTGTTACTGAAAGGGATATAATATGGATGTTAGTATCGTTTAGTATTATTCTCCCCCTGTTTAGCGATTCATTATATATAGTTAACCGGTCGTTAGGGGCAATAAAAGTTTGATATACATTATTTCCGTTTTTTTTCTTTTCTTCATAATCAATATGGCTGTTCACATATCGTGTTTCGCTAAATGAGAATTCTTTCATTTCATGACTGTAAACTATTTTGTTATCTACTTTCATTTTAATAGAATACACTGCACATTTATTCCACGAACCATTCAGGTAGTCAAGGGTTTCGATTCCAACTCCGATAATTCCCCCGGCAGGGATAATTTTGTCGGGTTCAAGTTTATAATTCCCCTGGTTTCCCCGGACTTTATAAACTCTTTTTTCAAATGAAGAATCAATATAACTCTCTTTTGACAATGGGTATAAGTGAATCCTGCTAATGATAGGGTTCATGTTATCTTTAATATTAAAATGAAATAGAAGTGGATTAACAGGATGTTGATTATTTTCATTTCTTATCTCAAAATGAAGATGCGGTCCGAGGGAACTACCTGTATTCCCTGATTTTGCAATTATATCACCCGTTTTAACCGGAAATTTATTCTTATCCGGATGCAAGATTACCCGGAAGGACTTTTGTTCATATTGCTGATCTTTCACATAAGCTTCAATATCAGGCGTAAAGTTTTGCAGGTGTGCATATACAGTTACATATCCGTTGGGATGAGTAATATATAGTGCTTTTCCGAAACCATTAGCTGATACATTAATACGGTTAATGTATCCATCAGTAACTGCATATATGCTTTTTCCCGTAACTCCACCGGTCTTAATGTCAATGCCGGAATGAAAATGACCTTCGCGGACCTCCCCGAAATTAGCAGAAAGTTTAATCGGGTAGTTAACAGGGGATCTGAATATTTCTTGTGCCTGAACAACCTGTGAATTGATAGCAGTGAAAATAATGCAGCTTATTAAAAAATATCTAAAAATATAACTCATAGTACTTTAAGAAATAATTAATCCGCAAAGTAATTAAAAAGGTTATTATTTTTCAAATGAAATCGCTGAATTTATAGTAATTAGCCTGATTAAATAGTGTCTGTCCATAAAGTCAAACAAATTTTGAATCAAAGTGCCAAATAACAAATAACAAAAAACAAATAACAACTTAACGAAGTGATCTCACAGCCTGCCCCGTTTTTTTTCGGGGAACACCTATAAAATTATTCATTACTAAAATTTGGATATTATTTTTTTTGTAATTACCTTACGTATGTTAACTTTGTAATTAAATACACTATTATAGTGGAGGAACCGGATGACATACTTAATTCTTTGAAAGAGAGAACAAAACAAATAATGACTTTATGTGATGGATTGAAGGAGGAGAAGGAAAGTTTGTTAACAACTAACAGAGAGTTAATGCACAAGGTTACTCAGCATGAAAAAGAAATTGATAATATAAAAACAAAATATAACACCCTGAAAATTGCTAAGACAGTTTCAGGAACAGATAATGATGTTCATGAAACAAAGCTCAGGGTAAACAAAATAGTGCGGGAAATAGATAAATGTATTGCTCTTTTAAATAAATAGATTTTCAATAATGGACGATAGACTTTCAATAAGGGTAAATGTTGCTGACAGGTATTATCCTTTAAAAATTGAAAGGAAAGATGAGGAGGAAATTCGAAGAGCCGCCAGAATGATTAATGAAAAAGTTCTTCAATATAAACAAAGGTACACGGATAAAGATGTACAGGATTTTTTAGCTATGGCTGCTTTACAATTTGTAATCAAGGTGATTGATAGTGAAAAAAAGGATGATATATCACCTGTTTTTGATGGAGTTAAAGAGATTATTTCAGAATTAAATGAATATATTAACAAAGAGTAATAAACGTTCTTTACATATAAAATTTTTACCCGCATTGTTTCCTCGAATGCTTTAAAAACTCAACACTTAATTAATTGGAGCTTGTCTCAGATTTTTTAGGGCAGGCCAAGTACCTTAGGGGATCTTCGCAAGAAGACGTTGGAAACCCGAAATTATTTGGCGGCTCCACCCGTGTCGAACAGGGGTTTTTATAAAAGGTTGGGGGAACTCTGCGGGTTTTTTATAACCAATAAATACAAGAATTATGATAAATATTATACCTGTATTGGATATTGGACCAATATCGCTTTGGACGACTTTAGTGATTGGATTTGTGTGTTTAACCGGTGGTTCCATATTAGCGTATCTGGTCTGGCAGAAAACATTGAAAAAGAGAAGTGGAAACATTATTCGAGAAGCTGAAGCAGAGGGTGAAGTAATACGACGAGATAAAATATTACAGGCAAAGGAAAAATTCCTTCAGCTTAGGGCAGATCATGAAAGACTTATTAACGAGAGAACAAATAAATTATCCCAGGCCGAGAACAGATTTAATGCAAAGGAAGCTTCTTTATCTCAGAAGATTGAGGAGATTGAACGGAAAAAGAATGAAGTTGAAGCTGTCAGGGATAATTTAAAAAATCAGATTGAACTGGTTGAGAAGAAGAATGAGGAGCTTTCTAAAATGCATAAGCAGCAGGTTGAGCAACTTGAAACTATCTCGGGGTTGTCTGCAGAAGATGCTAAAACCCAGATTGTTGAATCATTGAAAGATGAAGCAAAAACGGATGCTATGTCCTATATCAATGAGATTGTTGATGAAGCAAAAATGACAGCTAACAAAGAAGCAAAAAGAATTGTTATTCAAACAATACAACGAGTTGCAGCAGAAAGTACTATTGAAAATTCAGTTACTGTTTTCCATATCGAGTCGGATGAAATAAAAGGCCGTATTATTGGACGCGAGGGGAGGAATATCAGAGCGCTTGAAGCAGCTACAGGGATAGAGATCATTGTGGATGATACACCGGAAGCCATAATTCTGTCCGGTTTCGATCCGGTTCGCAGAGAAATTGCCCGTTTATCACTACATCGGCTTGTTACCGATGGAAGGATCCATCCGGCAAGGATAGAAGAAGTAGTGAACAAAACCAGAAAGCAAATAGAAGAGGAGATTGTTGAAGTTGGTAAACGAACAGCTATTGATCTGGGTATCCACGGACTTCACCCTGAACTTATACGGCTGGTTGGTAAAATGAAGTACCGTTCTTCGTATGGGCAGAACCTGTTACAACATTCAAGGGAAGTGGCTAATCTTTGTGCAATTATGGCATCAGAGTTAGGACTGAATTCTAAGCTTGCCAGGCGTGCAGGACTACTGCATGATATTGGTAAAGTACCTGATGATGAGCCTGAATTGCCACATGCTGTATTCGGAATGAAATTGGCAGAAAAGCTTAAAGAGAACCCTGACATTTGCAATGCCATTGGTGCTCATCACGATGAAACTGAAATGACAACTCTTATTGCACCCATCGTTCAGGTTTGTGATGCTATTTCCGGAGCAAGACCTGGGGCAAGAAGAGAGGTAGTTGAATCATATATCAAGCGTCTCAAAGATCTTGAATCACTTGCATTAAACTATCCGGGTGTAACGAAAACTTATGCTATACAAGCAGGACGGGAACTGCGTGTTATTGTTGGTGCTGACAAAACCACTGATAAAGATGCGGAGAGCCTGTCGTATGAAATTGCCCGGAAAATACAGGATGAGATGACTTATCCCGGACAGGTTAAAATTACCGTTATCCGCGAAACCCGTGCAGTGAATTATGCAAAATAGCACCAGTACCCAGCACCCAGTACCTAGCACCCAGTAACCAGTACCCAGTCTATGATAAAAGTCTTAAATATTGTAGGAGCCAGACCACAGATAATAAAGGCTTCCGCGATTAGCCGTACTATAAAAGAGAGATATTCCGGTAAGCTTGAAGAAATTATCGTCCATACCGGTCAACACTATGATAAGGAATTATCTTCTGTTTTTTTTGATGAACTCCATATCCCTAAGCCGCATCATAATTTAAGGGTAGGTTCAGCAAGACATTCCAAACAGACAGCATCAATGATGACGGGGCTTGAGGATATAATCCTGAATTTACAACCTGATTGTGTTATTGTTTATGGCGACACAAATTCTACTCTTGCCGGGGCATTGGCTGCTTCGAAACTTCATTGTCCTGTTGTTCATATTGAAGCAGGATTAAGATCTTTTAACAAGAATATGCCGGAAGAGATAAACAGGATCATGTGTGATCACGTGTCCACCTTATTATTCTCACCAACAAATGCAGGGTTTAAGAATCTTATCAAAGAAGGATTTCGACCTGAGAACAGCCCTCCGGT
>JABUBQ010000062.1_pt1 | contig 13855 bp, 8 predicted proteins | sample 7240351 | NCBI WGS metagenome assembly JABUBQ01 (sample SAMN07256348, study PRJNA390944) | subsurface metagenome | isolation source: Methane hydrate marine sediment | place: Pacific Ocean: Eastern North Pacific, ODP site 1244 | collected 2002 | reverse complement strand
TCAGCAGCCGTTTCATCTGCCCAACTCGACCCGGGCACTATCATAGATTGATAGTCACCATCTTTATAATCACGGTAATCAGCTTTTTGGTAATTATACCTTCCTGCCGATTCTTCAGGAGTAACGTTTCTATACTGAATTCGTCCCAAGCTATCTTTAGTAGCAAGATTACCATCCGGATCAGTAACTCTTGTTTGAAACACATTTCCTCTAAGGGGATTAAATGCACTTACATCCTTAGGTGACAACGCCCTGTAAACATCATATACCCATTCATTTACGTTTCCTGCCATACAATAAAGACCATAATCATTTGGCCAGAATGAAATGACTGACGCAGTAATACTGGCATTATCATTAAGATTTCCGGCAACCCCCATTAAATCACCTTTCCCCCTGGTAAAGTTTGCCATAAACCTGCCCTGGTCTTTACCAAGACCGCTTCTTACATTATGTCCATCCCATGGATACATTCTTCGTTCATAAATCCTTTCTTCATAGGTATTACCCATCAGTGCCAGGGCTGCAAATTCCCATTCTGCTTCAGAAGGCAACCTGTATTTAGGAAGTAACATTCCATCTTCCATTTTTACCCTTCGTTCCTCCTTGTTTGGGTCAAGGCTTGGAAGATTCTGATTTACAAGTCCTTCGTATTGACCTGCAAGGTAAGCTTCAGTATTAAAGTTGTTTTCATCCTGCTGATTGGGATCAGGGTTAAGAATTCCCTCGTTAATCATAGTCATTTCATTTACCCTGTCAGTTCTCCAGGCACAAAAGTCATTGGCCTGAAGCCATGTAACACCTACAACAGGATAATCATTATACGATGGGTGACGGAAGTAATATTCAACATACGGCTCATTATAAGCCAGTGGATCCCGCCAAACCAAAGTATCCGGAAGAGCTTTTTGATGAACTTCAGGATAGCTTACATAAACTCTGCTTAACCAGTAAAGATATTCCCTGTAATCAACATTAGCAACTTCACTTTCATCCATGTAAAATGATGACACGGTAACCCTTCTTGGAATATTATTCCATTCGTACAAAACATCCTGTTCCGTCCTTCCCATAGTGAAAGTTCCCCCCTCAATAAAAACAAGTCCTGGTCCTGTTTCTTGTTCATATCCGCTAATAACCTCAAAACCACCAAGATCCGGATCGTTATAATTCCAGCCGGTAGTTGGAGAAACATTGCCATCACGACCACCGCCGCCACTGAATAAACTGCATGAACTGAGAAACGTCATTGCTAATAAAACAGTGGGTAAGATTTTTAATTTTACGTTCATAATTTTGATTGATTTATACATTGAATACAATTCAAATATACTAAAATTTAAAATAATCCTATTTTTTTTTTATATAACTAAAATTTCGGGAAATTTATTGCTTTGATATTTTGATTTTTTTTAATCCCCGATAAATAAATTGACAAAGAAAATTCATGAGCTCCGGTAACAGGTACAGGTAAATCCGTTCTCCAGGGTGCAAAATCATAACTGTAAGCTATTCCCAAACCTGAAATTTCCATTGCCAAACCAAAGGTTAATAAATTCATTGTAATATCCAAATCGTGACTAATCCATGTACCTAATTGAATAAAATCATAACCAACTGTAAATCCATACTTTACAATTTTTGATTTCTGCTGACTTCTAAAAAATATTCCCGGCGATATAAAAAACCCATCAGCAGTGGAACCGGAAAACCGGAAAGTATTTCTAATAAAAAAACTCCATTTCCGCGAAATCTGTGATTTGTACGAATCGGATAGAGAAATATCCGGTTTGGCAAGATGATTAATTGATATTCCCGCAATCATATCTTTGTAATTAGCCAGAAAACCAACGCTAAAATCAGGATACAATTTATTATTGCCTGCTATTACTTCCATTGTCGGATTAATAAGCCCTTCCATAGGATCTATCATATCAGGAAAAATAAGATTATTCACCGATCTGCTCCACTGATTCAATGAAGCCTGAAACCCGGTAAATATATATATATCCCTGCCCGCTTGAAGATGATATGAGTAAATTAGCGCTGCAGACGACCACCTGAAGGTATTCCCGCCCTGAGAATCGTTAATTATTTGCACACCAACACCTCCATGAACAAATTCAACCGGCTGATCATAAAATGCACCTGTGGTAATATATGCAGAACTTAAACCAGGCCATTGGTTTCTGTAAATTCCCGATACACGCCCCCGACCTCCTGTGCCTGCAAAAGCGGGATTTAATCTTAACAAACCCGGATAAATCTGAGAAAACTCCGGATCCTGACTCATACCCAATAATGATATGAAAATCAAAAGAATTATACTGATCCGTTGTTTATTAAATAATAAATATATCGGAATTTCAAATTTATTCATTGGTATACACCGAATTATATCATTTTAATAATCATTCTTTATATTATAGCCCCAATCTTGTTCACGTTATTATAAACGTCTACAATATAAAACTATTATTTTTCGTTATTTTTTTTATATATTTTACTCTTTTTAGCAATATCTATTAAATCCTTGAAAATTGCTTTTAAACAAATATATGCACAGAAGCCAACATATTAAGGAGATCGTACTACTAATAATGTTCTTCTTGCTAAAATTACAAGCCGGAGCCCAGGGAGTATTTATCGGGTTTCATGTACCATGGCATGATGCAACCTGTCTTGAGAAACTACCTGTGAATTATAACTCATATAACAAAAATACTTATTATCTGACTTTTGACGGTGCAACTTTCCCGGACCAACAAACAATGTTCCCTCATTACGAGATTAGTTTATCTGACATAAAGAACTTAGATGAGACCCGTACCAGGCTTCATATACTTAAAACTGAACCTGTCCTTCCTGAAGCTCTTAAAAAAATTAATAACCTGGAACAATTACAGGCTATCTTTCAAATGAACTATGAAAATTATAAACAACGAAAAAAACAGGTTAATCACTTCGATCTGCTTCCGTTAAGAATAAACCCAGCTTCCGGGAAAGTTGAAAAACTTGTAGATTTTGTACTTGAAATTGTAAAAACACCAGGAATAAATAAAAGTGTTACGAAGAAAAGTATTAAATATTCAAGCCAGTCAGTTTTAAATTCAGGAAAGTGGGCAAAGCTAAAAATCAATAAAAATGGTATTTATAAGCTTACATATGAAAACCTGCTTGAAATGGGAATTTCCGACCCTTCTGACCCCAGAATATTCGGAAGAGGCGGAATGCTTCCTGAAGAAAACAATATAAAAACGCCGGATGATATTCAGGAAAATGCTATTTGGATGAACAGTGGTGGAAATCAGGAATTCGGACCGGGTGATTATATTCTTTTCTATGGAAAAGGCCCGGATACATGGTATTATGACGAAACCAATTCTATGTTCTCCTGCAAGCCACATCTCTACTCCCGGCATTCATACTACTATGTTACATCGGATGCAGGGACAGGTAAAAGGATTACCATGGATAATGAAGTTGCAGATGCTCCCAATAAAACAATTACACAATTTGACGACTATCTTTTTTATGAAGAAAACATTGTGAACCTTATAAAATCAGGAAGAGAATGGTTTGAGCCAATCGACAGTAAATCAACGCATACTTTTCCATTTCACTTCCCTAATACAATAGCATCATCCCAGGGCAAAGTTAAAATCAGGCTTTTAGCCAGATCACAAGTATCAAGCAATTTTACACTTACAACTTCGGGAATTACAAATACTATTGATATAGGACCGGTAAATATCTGGAGTTATACCTCTGATTATGCAAAAGCAAATACTCTAATCTCCTCTTTTACGGGTTCTTCTGACAATCTTATACTAGACCTGTCATATGAAAACAATGGATATTCAGAAGCACAAACGTGGCTTGATTTCATCGAGGTTAACGTTCGCAGAGAACTAAAAATGTCAGAAGCACAAATGCATTTCAGAGATGTTAACTCTGTTGGTCCGGGCAACATTACATTAATGAAGTTAAAAAATACAACTCCCGGTACCGGAATATGGGACATTTCTGATACATACAATATTAAACAAATACCATATAACACGTCTGGAGATGAAATGGAGTTTACTATTATCACTGATTCGTTAAAAGAATTTATTGCATTTAACAATGAAGTATTTTATACTCTGGAGATATCCCAACAAAGCATTGTTAATCAGAATCTTCACGGTATCACACAAGCTGATATGATTATTGTAACTCATAATAATTTTATTAACCAGGCAGAAGAGCTCGCCCGGGTTCATCGTGATTTTGATGATATTACTGTTTCAGTTGTCACTCCTGAGCAGGTTTACAATGAATTTTCCAGTGGGTCGCCTGATGTTTCCGCTATCCGTAATTTCATGAAAATGCTGTATAACAGAGCCGCGATAGAGAAAGATATTCCAAAATACCTGTTGTTATTTGGTGATGGTTCATATGATAACTTATCTGACCATGAGGAAAATACAGCATTTATTTTAACTTATCAGTCAAAAAATTCGCTTACACCTACCCAATCATTTGTAACCGATGATTTTTTTGGTTTGCTGGATGATGACGAAGGAGGTTCAAACGGACTTGTTGATATCGGTATTGGCCGGTTTCCGGTAACTACAACCGAAGAAGCCGAAACAATGATAAATAAAATAAAAAACTACATGAGCAGTGAAACCTTTGGCCCGTGGAGAAATAATATCTGCTTTATCGGGGATGATGAAGACAATAATCTTCATATGAAAGATGCAAACATTCTGGCAAATACTATCGATACGGCATATCCTTCATTCCAGATCAGGAAAATATTTCTTGATGCTTTTCCACAATCCACAACTCCTCAGGGAGAATCATACCCTGAGGTAAATTCGGCAATAAATAACCTGGTAATGTCAGGATCACTTATTGTAAACTATATTGGTCATGGAAATGAACGCGGACTGGCTCATGAAAGGATACTTGAGACATCTGATATTATATCGTGGAAAAATTTTAATAAACTTCCCTTATTCATTACCGCTACATGCGAATTCAGCAGGTTTGATGATATTGAAAAAGAAGCTAACGGAGAAATTACAAAAAAGATATCTGCAGGGGAACTGGTTTTACTGAATCCTGATGGCGGCGGTATTGGACTCCTCTCAACTACACGTCTTGTTTACTCAAGTCCGAATTTTATTCTGAACCGCAACTTCTATAAATTCGCCTTTGAGAAAGATGAAAATCAAAAACCATTGCGTTTAGGCGATGTATTACGACTTACAAAAAACATATCCGGTTCAGGAATAAATAAGCGAAACTTTACTTTGTTAGGAGATCCTGCTCTTACACTCGGCTATCCAAAACAATTTGTTGTAACAGACTCACTTAACGGGTTAGACATTAATACAGATATAGATACATTAAAAGCCCTTGGGAAAGTTACAATTTCAGGTCATCTTGAAGATATTTCCGGACAGCCAATTGAAAGTTTTAACGGAATTATTTATCCTTCTGTATTCGATAAACCGCTGACCGTAACCACTCTGGGAAATGATGGTGATAGTCCTATGGAATTTAAAACAAGAGAAAACCCTATTTATAAGGGGAAAGTTTCAATTAGTCAGGGTGATTTTACATTTTCCTTTATCGTACCAAAAGATATTTCATATGGTACAGGATTCGGTAAAATATTTTATTATGCTCAAAACAACCTCAGTGATGCAAGCGGAAATGTTACACAAATACCGGTAACCGGATTTGCAGGCGGATTTATTAATGATAATACAGGACCTGTTATTAATCTTTATATGAATGATTCATCTTTCAGAAATGGGGGAATAACAGATGACAGTCCTGTATTACTGGCATATATTCATGACCAGCAAGGTGTAAATACAGTTGGTAATGGTATAGGTCATGATATTACAGCATATATTGATAATGATCAATCCACAATAATGATTCTAAACGATTATTATGAAGCTGATCTGGACAGTTATAAAAGCGGAACCATTCGATATCCTTTACATGATCTTGACAAGGGAGACCATACTCTTACTCTAAAAGTATGGGATATCAGCAATAACTCATCCGAAACAAGTATTCTGTTCAGAGTTTTGGATGAGGAAAAACTCCTTTTTGGGCAAGTCAGGAATTATCCAAATCCATTTTCAGACCATACTACTTTCTCGTTTGAGCACAACAAGGCTGGTGTCAATATGGAATTCACACTTCAGATATTTTCCCTGTCAGGGAATCTGATCAGGTCATTTGCAAGGCAAATAACACCCGGTGGGTACCGGACCGAACCTATTGTATGGGATGGAAGAAACGAAAATGGAAAAAAATTATCAGCAGGTATATATATATATCGCATAATTGTTCGTTCTTCTGATGGAACAAACCAGGAAGTATCAGGAAAAATGATTATGTTCTGAGTCAAATTATCAAATTCACAATGGAATTAATATATTTGTCATCACAAAAAAAGAATAAAATGAAAAGATATTTTTTAAGTATTCTTACAATTTTTCTCATCATTTTTGGAGCAAATGCTCAGATAACCACCGGCGAAGTGACCGGCGAGATTAACACGATTCAATCTGTTGTACCATTTCTTACTATTGCTCCCGATTCCAGGTCAGGAGCTATGGGAGACGTTGGAGTAGCTACTTCACCTGATATTAATTCGCTTCACTGGAACCCTGCAAAATTCGCTTTTATTGACGGTAATGGCGGGCTGGGACTTTCCTATTCTCCATGGCTCCGGAACCTTGTGCCGGACATAAACCTTGCATCACTTACAGCTTATAAAAGGATTGATGATAAACAGGTAATTAGCGGATCATTGCTCTATTTCTCTCTGGGGAATATCACTTTTACAAATATTTTCGGGAATACTATGCGAAATTTCAATCCAAATGAGTTTGCAGTTGATTTATCGTACTCAAGAAAGTTTTCAGATAATATTTCGGGAGCAATCGCTTTCAGGTATATCTATTCAAACCTTACAGGAGGAATACGTGTAGGGGGAACTGAAACTAAACCCGGCACATCAATTGCTGCCGACCTGGCAACGTATTACCAGAAAGAAATTTCATTATTTGACAAAGAGACCTTACTCCGCCTGGGTGTAAACATTTCAAATATGGGATCAAAAATGAGCTATACCGATGATCAGGATCCGGATTTTATTCCAATAAATATGAGATTCGGAGGTTCCCTGGAGTTTGAACTTGATCAGTATAATTCAATTACTATAGCTGCAGATATCAATAAACTGCTTGTTCCTACACCTCCTGTTTATGATTCCGCCGGTGTTAATATTATTTACGGAATGTATCCTGATGTATCTGTACCTGCAGGAATGATCCAGTCGTTTTATGATGCTCCCGGAGGATTTAAAGAAGAAATGCATGAAATAACCTACTCTTTAGGTCTAGAATACTGGTATTCCGGACAATTCGCTGTTAGAGCAGGATACTTCAACGAACATGAAACCAAAGGGAACAGGCAATTTTTTACAGCAGGACTTGGGCTAAAGTTAAATGTTTTCTCTCTTGATTTTGCTTACCTCGTCCCCACAGCACAAAACCATCCTTTGGCAAGAACCCTCAGGTTCTCATTATCCTTCGAATTCGACACTTTTAGAAAACTTAATAATAAAACTGAATAATGAATCTCCGGATTGGATTCGGTTACGATGTTCATCAATTGGCAAAAGGACACGACCTTTGTCTTGGGGGATTAGTGATAACACACAAAAAAGGAACTGTGGGATATTCGGATGGAGATGTATTGATACATTCAATATGTGATGCCTTGCTTGGTGCTGCAAACCTGCATGATATCGGGCATCATTTTCCCGATAATTCAGATGAATATAAAGGGATAGACAGCAAGATTCTTCTACAAAAAACCATAAAACTACTTAGCGACCAAAACTATAAAATAATAAATATTGATTCAACAATCTGCCTGGAAGAACCAAAAATTAAGGATTCAATACCTGATATGAAGAAAATTCTTGCCGGAGTTATGAAACAAAATGTTGAAAATATCTCGATAAAAGCAACTACATCAGAAAAAATGGGCTTTATCGGCAAAACAAACGGAATTGCCGCTTATGCTATCGCCTTAATTCATAAACCCACCAAAGAGTTAAAAGTTTAACGCTTACTTCACTTCTTCTCCGCCTTCAGCCCTCAGCCCTTCCCTCTTCCCATTCTTCCAATATTCCATTATTCCATCATTCCCTTTACTCCCTTTACTCCCTTTATATCCTATTGAATTCAGCCGAAACATTATCCTCTTCCCCACTACCATCTTCAACGTCATACTCGAAATTTATAACGCTAAAGTCACCGGCAATGGTTCCTTCACCGGATATTTCATTCCCGTTTACTACCTGAATAGAAATATAGATTTTATATCCATTCAAAGTACCTTTTACTTCGGTGTCAATGCCAAGATTATAAAAATTACTTAAAACTACTTCAGTACTATCAAGAGGCTCTTTGGCTATATCAACAAGGTAACTGGACTTTCCATATATTGCACTAATTTCAGTACTCCTCCATGTATCAACAATATTATCCCTTGGATCATCACTGTTATCAGGATCAATATCCTCACCAAAATCACATGATGTAACCAGCAACATTACTAATATAATGCCAGCTAGATTTTTAAATAATTTGTTAATCGGTTGATTATTCATAATGTAATATGTTGATTTGTTTATTTGTTGATTTGTTTATTTGTTACTGGTTACTGGTTGTTTCGTGCCATCGTTCTATCGTTCTATCGTTCTATCGTTCCATCTTTCCCTTTATTCCCTTCCCTCTACTACCTTACTAACCAGCTCTTCATCTGCAACAACCGGAATTGTCACCTTCATATCAGGTCTTTTTTCCATCTCCCGTCTGATTGCAAACATAGCTCCACTATTTCTTGCCCAGCTTCGACGGGCAATTCCATTATTAACATCCCAGTGAAGCATTCTCTTCAACCGGATATCAGCCTCATCAGATCCATCGAGCACCAATCCAAAACCGCCATTTATAACTTCACCCCAGCCAACACCACCTCCGTTATGGAGCGAAACCCATGTAGCACCACGAAAGGCATCACCAATAACATTTTGAACAGCCATGTCTGCAGTAAAAGAAGAACCGTCATAAATATTGGAAGTTTCACGATAAGGTGAATCCGTACCGGAAACATCATGATGATCGCGACCAAGCACAATTGGAGCTGACACTTTCCCGTCACGTATCGCCTGGTTAAACTTCAATGCAATATTGGTCCTGCCCTCACAGTCGGCATAAAGGATCCTTGCCTGCGAACCAACTACCAGGTTATTCCGACCTGCTTCCTTTATCCAGTGAATATTATCCATCATCTGCTGTTTTATCTCGTCAGGTGCAGCAAATGCTAATTCCTCAAGCACCTGCCGTGCAATAATATCTGTTTGCTCAATGTCCTTAGGATCGGAAGATGTGCAAACCCAGCGAAAAGGGCCAAAGCCGTAATCAAAGAACAGGGGACCCATAATATCCTGTACATACGAATTATAACTATACGAACCGTCCTGCTTAAAAATATCAGCACCTGCCCTGCCCGATTCAAGCAGGAATGCATTCCCGTAATCCCAGAAATACATACCACGCTTAGATAAAATATTGATAGCAACTACCTGCCGGCGCAGTGATTCCCTCACTTTTTCTTTGAATTTCTCAGGGTTGTTTATCATCATCCCGTTCGACTCCTCAAAGGTAAGTCCAACCGGGTAATAGCCACCTGACGAGGGATTATGTAATGATGTCTGATCCGATCCAAGTTCAACCCTGATATCCTCTTTAACAAACTTCTCCCAAAGATCAACAATATTCCCAAAATAAGCCAGGGAGACCGGTTCTTTCAATTCCTTTGCTTTCTTTAGTCTCACAATCAACTTATCAATATCTTCAAATACCTCATCTACCCAACCCTGCGATTTCCTTTTTTCAATTGCTTTTCTGTTAACTTCTGCCACAACACATATTGCTCCGGCAATTACAGTAGCCTTTGGCTGAGCTCCCGACATTCCCCCAAGACCGGATGTAACAAATACTTTCCCTCCAAGATCACTATCTCCGGAATCTCCGATCCTGCGCCCTGCATTTAGTATCGTAATTGTAGTTCCATGAACAATTCCCTGCGGACCGATATACATAAACGAACCGGCTGTCATCTGACCATATTGGGATACTCCAAGTGCATTGAATTTTTCATAATGGTCGGGGCTGGAATAGTTCGGAACAACCATCCCGTTTGTTACCACAACCCTGGGCGCTTCTCTGTGCGAAGGAAATAATCCCAATGGATGACCGGAATAAAGTACGAGCGTTTGCTCATTGGTCATTTTAGCCAGATATTCCATTGTTAACAGATACTGAGCCCAGTTTTGGAAAACAGCACCATTACCACCGTATGTTATCAGTTCATGCGGATGCTGGGCAACAACATGGTCAAGATTATTACTAAGCATTAGCATAATAGCAGCCGCATGCACCGATTTATGTGGGAATTCATTGATACTACGTGCTGTAATTTGGTAACCGGGACGGAATCGGTACATATAAATCCTACCGTAAGTATTAAGTTCTTCTGCAAACTCGGTTGCAAGAATTTCATGATATTTCTCCGGAAAATACCGTAAGGCGTTATGAAGAGCCAGCTTTTTTTCTTCAGTGGTTAGAATATCCCGCCGCTTTGGAGCATGACTTACACTTTGATCATATGGCTTAAGATCAGGAAGTTCATCAGGGATCCCCTGTAACACTTGCTTCTTGAATTCTCTATTATTCATATGAAATTGCTATTTTTGTTTTCAGATAATCACGGTAAAATTACAATTAATAAAAAGATATGAGAAAGATAATCATAAAAAGGACCCTGTTGATTTATTGTTTAATTATTATCCTTGTGGGTACAGGATTTCTTTCCGTGATTGATACAAAAAATAAAATAATTCATAAAGGAGAGGTGGCTGATAAAGCATTTGAGCAAATTTGTTTTTCATATAAAAAAAGGCTCACACTGGCAAAAATAGTTTTTCCAATTCAACCTGTATCATTTCTTTCTGATACAATTAATAAAAATTCTATTTACGGTTATGTTAAGGCAAATATGCACTTCCAGATAAAACTTGACAGTATGATTTTGCTGGCATCCAAAAGTGAAGGATCAAATGAAATAATCGAGGTAAAGCTCAAAAATAATGCAAAAAAGATTTACGAATTAAAAAAAGAATATCACAAATACGCGAAAGATTATAACACATTCATAAAACAATTTCCCAGGAACTATTATGCCAACATCCTGAATTTCCCCACGAAACTATACTACTTAAATATCTAATTTGAATTTTTTTAACCAGATTTTATCCGGCCTATGAACAAAGGCTATTTAATTGCAGACAAATTAGTTTAACTCCGCCATTAAATATTCTAAATCCTTTGCCCTGTGGGCATAAAAACCACCTGACTTCCCTGTTTTTTAGCTACTTGAACGTACCTCGCCCATACTTTTTCATATGGGTTTTCATTTTTTCCTCCTTTCTTTGTTTTTTATGCCGCTTCGACGAGCCGGTCAAGCTCTTCCCAGTCGGCTTTGTAAAAATGATGTTCATATAATTTTAATTCCATTTGATGCCCGCTCCTGGTTATTTTGGCAGGCACTGAGATAAACCAGTCAATAAATGTCCGGTGTTCCTGTCGTTTAAATTTGCTTTTCTTTTGGCGTATCATAACCGATATGTTGTAGGCAAAAACGCCAAGTTGCCAAAGGATGTCGTTTGCCCAGAAACCGGAAGTAAGTGTGGCACCTGCCATAGCATGGCTCTTTACCTGCTCAATCCAGGTCTCGCTGGTGGAACGCTGTTTGTAGATCTTATGTAGCCCTGCTGCATCAAGCTCATAAGTGCTGATATAACAGGCGTATTGGTAAACAGGGACAATTCTGCTTTCTCCAAAGAAATCCGTTTCAACATACTCTTTTACTGTACGTATGGCTTTTAATACCCTTGCCTCTTTCCATGAACCCGCCTTGTATGTAAATTCACATATAGCAATATCTTTTCGCTTATCAATAATTTCCCATTCTTGTTTTTTAAGGAGCCCTGCAAGGTTTTTCAATTTTACTTTAACAAGATAATCCCAGCCGAAAGATTCCAGCAAGTCAAATAATTCCCCGGAAAAGAAACCACTATCTGCACGGAAAAATACTTTTGTAATGTTTGTCGGCAAGCTTGCCCCGACCTCTTTCAAAAAATCAACAATCCCATTAGAAGTATAAGCTGAACCTGTCCTGAACCATGTATGATAAAGCAGTTTTACCTCACTTACAAAAACCAGAAGAGGATGGTAACTTTTTGCACCTTTTTTGGTTGTGTTAAATCCCTTCTTTGCCCCTTCCTGGTTACCACAGACTGACTTAACGGTTGAGTCGGCATCCAGCGTGATGCTTTCCAATCCGCTTTCATGCAACCATCGGGCGTTTTTTGATAGCAACAACATTTGCAACTTACGTGCCCCGCTTTGACCCAGTTTCTTCAATGTTGTGGATATCGCATTCTCATTTATGCCTTTATCCAATTTTAGTAATGTTTTGACCAAACCATCGCCACTAAAAGCAGCAATCTTGCAAATCCGGCTGATGCCACTAATTGAGGCCAACGTGATTGCCATCAATACCTGGTTCACTCCAAATTTAGTGGCATTGTGCCACCCCGTGGGAAACAAAGTACTAATAGATTTTATAATGCCTTGCTTGTTCATATATTTTGCTACCGTATTAAGACCTGAGTACTTTGTGATGTTACTACCTGTAAATGAACACCTAACAACTCCTGATTGGCCTTTTAATTTTTTCTTTGTATTTTTCATCCTGTAAGTGATGTTTTTTTGCTTGTGTTTTTGTTTTTAACACCTTGAATATAAGTAAATAACATCACTTATTCTAATTTTTATTTTACTTTTTTAAGTACTATAATATGGAATAAACCATAGGAGTAGGCTGTGTTCTAAAATATACAGCTAATAATTATGATTCATCCGACTAAGGAGTAAGTTTATAATACTCTGGCATACATATAATACAAACCCCTTTATCAAGAAACTTAATATTTTTGTTGCCCGTAGAGCCTGTTCCGATTTATCGGAAGCATTTATTACTGAAGCAGAAATTCTTATTTTCTTTTATTGCCCGTAGGGCATTTATTATTGTAGCATAAGAATTTTCATTTTTTCTATTCCCCGTAGGGGATTCATAATACAATAGGTATATAACAGATCAAATAATTCGAATTAAAACCGTTTATCATTATCGATTTCGAATATTGTTTTGGTTTAACAAAAATATTAACGCTATTTATTATTTATCGCCTACAGCGAATAAATAACTATTGTTAATGCTGTGCTACAATAATTTAACCGCTACGCGGTATATTATGATAACTACCTCCGGATATTATAATGAATCGTTAGGAACGAAATATTAATTAATTTAGTTTAAGATACATACATATAGAACAGAGTCTATTCTTTATTCTGATAACGATTTTTATATGTAACTTAGCTTCATTAATAATCTGTTTAATATTTTGTAAGAATAAAGGGTAAAACTCTTATACATTGCCAACAATAGTTAAAAGAACCTAATTAAGGACACCGGATGATCACGAAAGAACAAGCATATAAAACCCTTGAAAAGCTCGTTGAACGTTTTGATGATCATATTGAAGAATATAAAAAAGGTCACTATAACGAAACACAAACCCGGGTTGATTACATAAATCCATTCTTTAAAACGCTGGGCTGGGATATTGACAATG
>JABUBQ010000061.1_pt1 | contig 13926 bp, 16 predicted proteins | sample 7240351 | NCBI WGS metagenome assembly JABUBQ01 (sample SAMN07256348, study PRJNA390944) | subsurface metagenome | isolation source: Methane hydrate marine sediment | place: Pacific Ocean: Eastern North Pacific, ODP site 1244 | collected 2002 | reverse complement strand
TAGAAAAACGAAGGCAGTAAAAAGGGGGGATTTAGATGGTAAGGAAAGGTTACACACCGGAACAGATTATAAATAAACTGAGGGAAGCAGAGGTAGATGACCGTTCCCGCTAAAGCCCTGGGTGAGCTTCCCCACGGTTTCGGGGAGAGGGCGACTACCTCTGATGATGCCGCTGATGGTGGTATGACTCAATCTCGTCCTAGCCGCCGCCTGCCTGAGTGATAGGTGTTCTTCTCGGCACTTCTTCTCTAACCAGTTACCTAGTCTGCTGCCGCTGCGAACGCAGGGAAGCGCGCGTTTAGGCTGGGGCAAAAACAACTCTCGTTCAGGCTCATTGAGCGTGTCTGCTACACGCTCAATGAAGGAGCGGCTCAGGGATGCACTCCCTGTAGATACCCGGCTCAGGTATCCCTTGGAGAAGCCTGTTTTGCTGTGGAGCCAAGCCCGGGTATATTTGATGAATAGTGGGTGCTGTTCCATTATTCCCTCTGCGCCAGCTTTCCTTTTTGCTCAGGTTGCCGCCCCACCGAACCCCGGTCCTGGACCGGAGTGGAGTTTCATCGACCTTCCTCACCGGCTCTCCTCCTCAGTTATGTAACAGGATTATCAAACAGCAAGCCAGCCCCTGTCAAGCCCTTTTGCGAACGGTTAGAAAAAACTCTTCTAAAATAAAGAAAATCCCCCCCTCCCCTTGATAAGGGGAGGGGGAAGGTATTGAAGGGGTAGTGGGATTCAAACCCACAACCTTTTTGTCCTTTTTAAGAGGGCAGGCAGGACTTACAGGATGAAGCATTCCATCCGTCATCCGCGCCTAATACCGGTGGGTTGGCGGTTACCTGCCCACCGGTATTATAACACAACAGTTTATCAACCTCACCCCGGTTACCCCCCTCTCCCTAGCTTTAGTCGCCTGAATGGGCTGTTAAATCAAGAAGCCCGAGCTGTTTTACTCGAGCTTCTCTCTCATGATGCTAAGGTAATCCCCGCATTCCTCCCACCGAGAGGAGGGATAAAACCAATCCCCATGGTTATGGGTTAAGAAATCCATGATGTCCTCGAGTAGCCAACATATTCGGCAAATGATAGTTCTAAGTTTCATACTTTTCAGCTAGTTATAGCCTAAACCTTTTTAGGTCCTCTCGTCAAGTCTGAGGCTGAAGAGGGGCTAGTGCCCCTCCCCTCTTTTGAGGGGGATGGGGGTGAACCATTGACCACTCTAGAAAATCTCGTAGATTGGGTGGCCTGCCCCCCAAAAACTGTACCAGTTATAATGTTAGAAAAACGAAGGCAGTAAAAAGGGGGGATTTAGATGGTAAGGAAAGGTTACACACCGGAACAGATTATAAATAAACTGAGGGAAGCAGAGGTACTAATTAGCCAGGGAGCCACCGCAGGTGAGGCCAGCAGGAAGATAGGAGTTACGGAGCAAACGTATTACCGCTGGCGCAAGGAATACGGTGGGATGAGAGTCGAGCAGGCCAAGAGGCTCAAGGAAGTTGAGAAAGAGAATACCCGGCTCAAGAAGCTGGTAGCTGATCTGTCACTGGATAATTCGATCCTAAAGGAGGCGGCCCGGGGAAACTTCTAAGCCCGTCAAAGAGACGTAAAATAATCAAACGGGTACATGAAAAGCTTACGGTTTCTGAGAGGCGGGCATGCAAAGTACTAGAGCAAGCCAGGATGACACAACGTTACGCGCCACAGGTAGTGGATGAGGAGGAAAGACTGGCAGCTCGTGTCATTGAACTGGCGACTCAATATGGGAGATATGGCTATCGCAGGATAACGGCATTATTAAGGCAAGAGGAATGGCAAGTGAATCACAAGAAGATTGAACGTATTTGGAGGAAAGAAGGCTTGAAGGTACCAAAGAAGCAACCGAAGAGAAGAAGATTATGGCTTAATGACGGATCGTGTATCAGACTGAGGCCTGAGCATAAGGACCATGTCTGGAGCTATGACTTCGTGATGGCCAGGACAGCTGAAGGGAAAGCCTTCAGGATGCTCAATATTATTGATGAATATTCGAGGGAATGCTTGGCGATATTGGTAAAGAGACGTATTACCTCACAGGACGTAATAGACCGATTATTCGAGCTATTTATCTTAAGGGAGATACCTGAGCATATCAGGTCGGATAATGGGCCTGAATTTACGGCTAAGGAGGTGAGGAAATGGTTGGCACGGTTGGGTGTAAAAACGTTATTTATAGAGCCGGGGAGTCCCTGGGAGAACGGTTATATAGAATCATTCAATGGCAAGTTGAGAGACGAGTTGCTTAACCCGGAGATATTTACGACATTAACTGAGGCAAAGGTATTGATTGAGCAGTGGAGGAGGGAGTACAATCAGGTGCGTCCTCATAGCTCGTTGGGTTACCGTCCACCTGCTCCTGAGACTAGGATCCCGGTAACTCTAACTTAAAGAGTGGTACAATTACTTGGGGCAGGTCATGGGTTGTATCAGTCCGTGTTGTACGTAGTCGCTTGGTTAACTTTTCAAGTGTCTTATTCCATATTTCCTTATCTATCCAGTCTTTGTCTTTGAAGTATTCGATTATTGATTCGAGATAAGTTCGGCGAAGAGGATCTCCTTCGTGCGCCCACGCATCGAAACGGAAAACGATAATATTGTTGTCTGCTTCTAGCCGTTTTTGTAGCAGATTTATGACTGTAGTTTTCCCAGCACCCCAACCACCTTCCAAGCCGATCATCTTACCACCTGGCTCATCTGATTGAACTAAGTCGGCAATAGCCTTGGAAACTCTCTCATGAGGTCCTATATCACCATCCTCAAATGAAAGAAGATCTTTGTCAGCTGGGGAATCTTCGATTAAACGAGTGGGACAGACTTTCGCTTTACCTTCTTGTACATGTACGGTTGCGTCCTTATTGGGTTCCGATGACTCTGGTTCTGGCTGGCCTTTCATATGTTCTCCTTTGAGGAGCTTCATATTTCATTGTTTTTTAGAATCCGTAGTAAGAATGATAGGAAGTTTAACGACCTTTGTCAATGTCTTATCAGGTGGGACAAAAAGTCCTGCGGACTTAAATAAGAGGGATAACGCGAATGACTTTGGGACCAGAGAGCGGAAAGGCGAGCCCCGTTTCTCGTCGTGGCGCTCCTGGTGGAGCCGTGGCGAGAGTGGTATTCGAACCTGCGATCTTTGGGTTATGAGCTCGATCAGCTTCAACCGCTAATGTCCCCATTGAACAAAATGACGGATTGTGTGACCCATGTAGTACCGTTTCGCTGCACGCTAGAGCCTAAGTTAGTGCCGCCTGCCAAAACAGGCGGCGTTGACGTTTTTCTGACCCTTCCCTTATGAGCATCTTATCCTCATTTTATGAGTTTTTGACTTTGCGCACGCTATCCTGTCATTAGATTGAAAAATCAGCCGCAACCAGCGGCAAAACACCGTAAAGGAGACAGACCGATGAGTGACAAGCAGAAAATACTAGTTGCCGACGACGAACTCTACATCAGACTGCTGGTAAAGGATATCCTCAAGCCGGAGTTCACCGTCCTCGAAGCCAGCAACGGCGAAGAAGCGGTAAGCATCACCCGCACCGAGCAACCAGACCTGGTCCTGATGGACATCCTTATGCCAAAGCTTGATGGCTACGCCGCCTGCTACGCCATCAAGAACAGCGAGCAAACCAAAGACATCCCCGTGGTCATGCTCACCGGCGTCGGCCACGAACTCAACCGCCAGCTCAGCCAGGAGATGGGTGCCACCGCCTATATCACCAAGCCATTCAACCCGGAGGACTTACTGGACAAAGCCAGGCAACACGCTACAGCCCTCTGCACCACCGCCTCCTGAACTAGGGCCAAAACAGCTTCGGCGGGTGTCAAGTCAGTACCCGCCAGTACCACGAAAATACAGGTAAGGGGGAGGTAACACTTAAGATGGCGATAGCAACCAAAAGGAATATCACCGAGCGCAAACAGGCCGGGGAAACAATACACCAGTCCGAGGAAAAGTATAAGAGGCTGTTCGAGCTGTCACCAATTGGCATAACCACCCTAAATATGAAGGGTGTGATTACAGACTGCAACCCGGCTGTTTACCGGGAGGGAGGCTATACTGCAGACGAACTTGTTGGCAAGCACTTCTCCCAGATAGCACCCCTCCGGGTGAGTGACATCCCCAAACAAATAAAGATGTTCAGTTCCATCATAAGAGGGAAAACACCCGAACCGTTTGAAATCGCCTATACGCGCAAGGATGGAACTACCGGTTGGACTGAGGTTCATGTCAGCTTGCTCAAAGCCAACGGCAAGAAGTTAGGCATTCAGGTACTCCAGAGAGACGTAACCGACCGCAAACAGGCGGAGGAGGTGCTTCAAACCGAGAAGAATAAGCTGCAATCAATAATAAATGCCATGGAAGATGGCCTCACCATACAAGATGCAGACTATAACATTATTTATCAGAATGAGCTGCTGAGGAAAATTTTTGGTGACCACTTGGGGGAGAAATGCTACCGGGTCTATGAAGGTAGAGAAAAGTTGTGCGATGGATGCCCCTTGGAAAAGGCGTTTAAGGACGGCAAGTCCCACACCTCGGAGAGGAAGGTGGTAATGCCTTCGGGAGAGGTTGCCTTCTGGGAAAATACAGCCAATCCCGTCAGAGACGCCAAGGGAAATATTGTCTCCTGTCTTGAGATTACCAGAAATACCACCGAGCGCAAACAGGCCGAGGAAAAGTTGCGGCTTCTCAGCTCGGTCACCCAACAGGTATCAGATGCCACCCTGGTTACCGACCTTGATTTCAATATTACCTATGTGAATAAAGCGACGCAGGATTTGCTCGGTTATTCTATTGAAGAAGTACTGGGGAAACACTTGGGTAGCTTTAATGCCAAACCTCTGCCAGAAAGCCTGGAACAGGAACTAGAACAGACGGTTACCTCTGGCAAACTCTGGGTCGGAGAAATGGTAAAAAGACGAAAAGACGGCAGCACTTTCCTTGGCAAATGCCATATTTCTCCGCTGTACGACAAACAGGGTAAAATCTCGTCATATATAGACGTCATGCACGATATCACCGACCGCAAGCGGGCAGAAGAGACAATACATCAGCAAAATGAATTCTTAAATAATATATTAAATTCTCTCACTCATCCCTTCTATGTTATAGATGCCAATGATTATACGGTAAAGATGGCCAATCTAGCTGCGGAACTGGGCGATTTATCGGAAAACCAAACCTGCTTGCGCTCGGTGATGTCCCGACACACGCAGAAGATCAGCTTCTGACCGGCGCACATGGCCCCGTTGGTGCTTATTTCAACGTCGTAGGTGGTACCATCTTTGCGTCGGTGTTGCGTCTCGAAGTGGTCGCCGGTCTCATCAACACTCCGGACCATCTCGAGCACTTGCTCGCGCGGGTACAAGTATTCCCAATCCCACACGTGGAGCTCGGCGGCTTCCTCGGGGGTGTAGCCGAGCATCTCGGCAAATCGCTGGTTGACCTCATAGACCTTGCCGTTCTGGTCAAGGATAACGATTCCGTCCCGGGACTGGTCAATCAGGATGCGCCGGCGGGTGGCTTCATCGGCCAGTGCCTGCTCCGCCTGTTTGCGCTCGGTGATTTTCCTCAATTGCTCAGCCACAGCATCAATCAACAGCCTCTCCTCTTTTAAGAATGGCCCTTCATCAATCTCTGGTCTGTCCTCTAAGTAGTTGACCTCTACAATACCTGCTCTCGCTCCGTGCACTTTAATATCCGAAGATTGCCTCCACTCGGTATCTCTATAATTCTCTGTCTCAAACTTTTTGCCATTAATAATGATTCTAGCGCAGGCAATCTCAGGATACTGCCAACCTGCTGGAAGCAGGTTTACCGCTTCTTGATATAGTTCATCCAAAGTAAAATCTGGTTTTTCAGAAACACGAGTAATACCGTAAAGACAGGTGAGTTCTTTAATGCGTTCGTTTAGATTGTGCTCGGCCTGTTTGCGGTCGGTGACATCCCTTATAATTACTTCATCGGCAACGCTTCCCTCGTATTCGGTCAGGGCGGCGTTTACTTCAATATCCAGGATTGTCCCATCCTTGGTTATTGCCTTAATCTCATAAACGGGACGCACCTTTTTGCCGGCTATTCTGGCCTGGTATCTTTCCATGGCCAGTTTTTGGGATTGGGGGGCGAGTAGCTGGGTAGAGGGCATGCCCAGCAGCTCTTCTTTATCGTAGCCGGACATATGAATCAGGGCGGTGTTTACCAGCTTGAAAACTCCGTCCTGGATGATGGCTATGCCGTCGGCGGCATGCTCAATAAGGCTAAAATACTTGTCTCCGGCTAATCCTTCCGGATTATCTTTCCCTTTGGTCGCTATCGTCATTGCTGCTTGGCCTTCCACTCACCTGTATTTTCGAGGTGCTGGCGGGAGTTTAGCCTGACACCCGCCGAAACTGTTAGGCCCTGGTTTAGGAGGCGGCTACGCAGAGGGTCGAAGCATATTGCCTGGCTTTGTCCAGTAAGTCCTCCGGGTTGAATGGTTTGGTGATATAGGCGGTAGCGCCCATCTCCTGGCTGAGTTGTCTGTTGAGTTCGTGACCGACGCCGGTGAGCATTACTACGGGGGTGTCTTTGGTTAGCTCGTTGTTCTTGATGGCGTAGCAGGCGGTATAGCCGTCCAGCTTTGGCATCAGGATGTCCATCAGGACCAGGTCTGGTTGCTCGGCGCGGGTTATGCTTACTGCTTCTTCACCGTTGCTGGCTTCCAGGACGGTGAATTCTGGTTCGAGTATATCTTTTACCAGAAGTCTGATGTAGAGTTCGTCATCGGCAACTAGGATTTTCTGCTTGTCGTTCATTGTTCTGTCTCCCTTCCTGTATTTTGCCGCTTATTGCGGCGAGATTTTTTTATCTACTAATAGAATAGTTCGCGCGTAGTCAAAAACTCATAAAATCAGGATAAGATGCTCATAAGGAAAGGGTCAGAAAAACATCAACGCCGCCTGTTTTTATAGGCGGCGTTGGTTTGGGGAGGGGGGAGGATGTGTCTAGCTCTGGGTGGTTATCCTTCTGTTGAACATATAGCCGAAGCCGGGGCGGTTGAGTATATACTGGGGTTGCGCCGGGTCTGGTTCCAACTTGCGGCGCAGTTGCCAGATGCAGGTGCGCAGCAGGTCGACGTCATCAACGTATTCCTGCCCCCACACCTGGCTGAGGATTTCCTTGGGTTTGATGAAGCGGCCGGCTTTGGTTAGCAGGTAGTGTACCAGGTTGAATTCGGTGGGCGTTAGCCTTACCTCTTCCCCGTCTTTTAAGACTCTCTGCTCGGCCAGGTTTATCTTAAGCAGGTGGTCGGCGAATTCTACCTGGTCCCGGGCCTGGTATAGCTCGGCGCGGCGGAAGATGGCCTGTACCCGGGCGGATAGCTCGGCCATCCCCACCGGCTTGGTGCAGTAGTCATCAGCGCCGTGGTTGAGTGCCTGCACGATGTCGTCTTCACTTTCCTTGATTGTTAGCATGATTATGGGGACCTTGGATACCTGGCGGATGCGCGGCAGGACCTCCCAGCCGTCTATGTCGGGGAGAACAATATCCAGGATGACCAGGTCTGGCTGCTGGCTGCGAACCATGGAGATGCCGTCATAGCCGTTGTAGGCTTTGAGAACCTCCACCTCAATCAGGCTCAGGTTGTGCTCGATGAGCCTGGCCAGCAGAACGTCATCATCAATGACCAGCACCTTTTTTTGTTTTTGTTTAGTTTCCTGTATCAAGGTATTTCCTTACCGTGCTGATGAAATTTTCTACGTTGATGGGTTTGGAGATATAGTCGTTGCAGCCGGTTTTTATTATCTTTTCCCGGTCCCCTTTCATGGCGAAAGCCGTCAGCGCCAGGATAACGGTCTCTCTGGCCGCCTCGTTGGCCCTGATTATCCTGACCAGCGCCATACCGTCGATATCAGGCAGCTGCACATCCATCAGGATGAGGTCGGGAAGGCCGGTTTTAATTTGGTCCAGTGCCTCCCAGCCGGTGGTGGCCTTGACCACTCTATACCCTTCGGCTTCCAGAACGTGCTGGACCAGCCTCATGTTCATGAAGTCATCTTCCACCAGTAGTATCGTCTTATCGGGCATCCGGCTCCCTCCCGTTTCTGTTGAGGGGAATGGTAAAGGTGAAGGTACTGCCGCCGCCCGGTTCGCTTACCACCCAGACGTTGCCGCCGTGAAGCTCTACCAGCCTCTTGGCGATGGATAGACCCAGCCCCACACCCCTGGCATTGTCGGTGGGGTTTTCTTTTGCCTGCCCGAACTCTTCGAATATCCTTTGCTGGTCCTGGGGGCTTATGCCGATGCCGTTGTCAATGACCGAGCAGTGGAGCAGGTGGGGTTTTTCCATACGGCAGACGACCTTTATATTGCCCTTGCGGGGGGTGAATTTGTGGGCGTTGGAGAGGAGGTTGAGGAAAATCTGCCTCATTTTGGGCTCATCGGCAAATATCGTGTTTAGGCCATCGACTATTTCTATGGTCAGGGTCTGTTTCTTGGCGGTGAGCATGGGCAGGACGGTTATTTTGACGTCCTCAAGCAGGACTCTCAAATTAAATTCTCTGGGCTCCAGGGTGAGCTTGCCCGCTTCTATCTTGGAGAGGTCTAGTATGCTGTCAATGAGGTGGAGAAGGTGTTCGGCGCTGATATGGATGTAGCCGAGGAATTCCTCGTGGGTGGCCCGGTCGGCCGGCGACATTTTCTTGGAAAGCAGCACCTCGGAGAAGCCGATGATGGAGTTTAAGGGGGTGCGCAGTTCGTGGCTCATTCTGGCGGTGAAATCGGATTTTGCCTGGCTTACCTGTTCCAGTGCCCGGTTGGCTTCCTCCATGCGTTTGTTGGACTGCTGCAGGCTTTCCACCAGCTCCCGGTTCTCACTGAGCAGGCGCTGCTCCCTGAGGGCGTTCTTGAGCGTGGTCTCCAGCTCACTCATCGTTACCGGCTTTAGGATGTAGGCGTAGGCTCCTTCGTTGATGGCGTTGACCGCCGTTTCAATGCTGGCGTGGCCGGTTATCATGATTACCGCCGTCTCCGGGTTAAGTTCCTTGGCCGTTTCCAGTATCTCCAGCCCGCTGATATCGGGCAGTTTGATATCGGCGATGACGATGTTGAACCCTCGTTTCCTGATTAGCGCCAGCGCTTCCTTGCCGTTGGTGGCGGTGGACACCCGGTAGCCCATGTCTTCCAGGTTGGCCGACAGGGTTTTAAGCGTGTTCAGCTCGTCATCGGTGACCAATATTTTCGGTGACGTGAGCATGGGTTGGCTACTCCTTTACCGTGATTTTCTGGGAAATTTCGCCGACCACGGTTAGTATCTTTTCCACATCAAACGGTTTGTAGATGCAGGTGTAGGCGCCGTGGGAGATGGCTCTCCTTATCAGTTCTTCCTCGGAGTAGCCGGTCATCATAATCACGGCGGCTTCCGGGTCTATTGCTTTTACCTCCTCGAAAATCTGGGCGCCATCGAAATCAGGCAGCCTGATATCCAGAAATACGATGTTAAAGTGTTTTTCTTTGACCTGGTTCAGGGCGTCAGCGCCGTTTTCGGCGACGAACACCCGGTAGCCCCTTTCTTCCAGGATAGACTTGAGGGTTTCCCGGTCGGCAAAGTAGTCGTCCACTACCAGAATCAGCGTCCGGTGCAGGGCGGATTCTATGATGCTTACCACGTGCTCCATGTCAAAAGGTTTATAGACCACGGCGTAGGCGCCTTCTTCCAGGGCTTCCCGCACCAGGTCTTCAACGGAGTAGGCGGTCATCATTATCACCGCGGCGTGGGGATTGGTCTTCTTGACTTCGCGGAAGGTTTGCACCCCGTTAATCCCCGGCATCTTTATGTCCATGAAGATGAGGTCAAAGGGAACCTGCTTGGCCGCCTCAATGGCCTGGTAGCCGTTCTCGGCGAGGACTACGTTGTGTCCTTCGTCTTCCAGTATCCCGCCCAGAGTGAGCCGGCTGCTCTTGAGGTCATCAACTACTAAGATGTTGATCTTGTCCATCGTTTCCCCCCTTGGTTATAGCGCTGGTTTCTAGAATCTTCTTGGTGGGGAGGGAGATGGTAAAGGTGGTCCCCTCTCCCACCTTGCTCTTTACCTTGATGTCACCTTCGTGGCGCTCTATGATGGTTTTGCATACTGAAAGCCCGAGGCCGACCCCCTTGGCTTTGGTGGTGAAGAGGGGGTCAAATATCTTCTTTTTAACCGAGTCGGGGATGCCGCCGCCGGTATCGATGAACTCCACATCGACAGATTTACCCTTGTCGATAGCCCGGATTTCGAGGCGGCCGCCTTGCGACATTGCCTGCAGGGCGTTGAGGATGATATTGAGAAATACCTGCTTAACCTGGTCGCCATCCACCATCACCATGGGGAGGTTGTTGTTTATATCCTTGATTAGCTCCACGTTTTCCGGTACGGGGGTGTACCTGAGGGCATCCTCAATTATCCCGGCGATGTTGGCCGGCGCCGCCGTTGGCTTGGCTAAGCGGGAGAAGCCGAGGAGGTCGGTTATCACCTTGTTGGCTGAGTTAACCTCCTCTTCGATAATGCTTAAGAATTCCATTACCCGCGGTTCCGTATTTGGCAGGTTGGTGTTGGTTAGCCGCCTTCTTATGTAGAAGCCGGCGTTCTTGATTGCCCCCAGCGGATTGCGCAGCTCATGGCCGACCCCGCTGGCCAGCTGGCCGATGGCCGCCAGCTTTTCCGAGCGGATTAGCTGTTCCTGTGTTTCTAGGAGTGTATCGTGGGCGGCTTGAAGTTCCTCATTGCTGGCGCGCAGTTCCTCCTCGGTGGCTTTAAGCTCCTCGTTCTGGGCATCCAGTTCCTCGTTCTTTTCCTGGAGCTGTTTTTCCATGGTTTTGCGCTCGGTGATGTCCCGGCACACGCAGAAGATCAGCTTCTGGCCGGCGCACACGGCACCGTTGGTGCTGATGTCGACATCATAAACGCTGCCATCTTTACGTCGGTGCTGTGTCTCGAAGTGGTCACCGGTGGCGTCAACACCCTTGATCATCTCTATTACTTGCTCACGTGGGTACAGGTATTCCCAATCCCACACGTGGAGCTTGGCGGCTTCTTCGGGGGTGCATCTTAGCATCTCGGCAAATTTCTGGTTGGCCTCGTATACCTCGCCGTTCTCGCCGAGGACAACTATCCCGTCCCGGGACTGGTCTATAAGGATGCGCCGCCGGGTGGCTTCATCAGCCAGTGCCTTTTCTTTGGTTTGTAACTCGGTGTTGGCTGCTTTGAGTTCCTCGTGACTGGTCTGTAGTTCCTCGGAGCGCTTCTTTAGTGCGGAAAAGGCACTGTTTATACTTTCTCCGAAGAGCCATGACATACAGGCCAGTACAAACGAAATCATTACTGCTGTTGCTACTACTCCCCACCCTAGGCCTGTCTGTTCAGAGATACTGAAGGCGGTTCTACCACCCATAAATACTACGAATAATAGTAAAACGACGAAGCCGCTAAGGAAAAGGTATACCGCGGCGTAGAATCTTCCGGAGCGGGCTAGCCAGTAGCCTATGCCAGAGACGATCAGTGCGGCGACAAAAGAAATAAGACCGGATATCCATGATTGCATCCCTGTAGCGAGGACATAAACCAGGAAGAGTCCTAATGCCCCCATAAGGAGCCATATCAGACTGTTGAGTAAGCGTGTCCTCCGATTCAGTTCAGACTGATCAGTGTTAGCTCCGACCAATTGTCTGCCCATTTGTCACCTCCTAAATTTTGTTTCATGTCTTCTTATATATCTTGGCCTTGGTATTGATGCACTCCAGCCTGGGGCGAAGGGTATCTGGGGGCGTTTCCACCTCGCCTAAAACCAGATAGCCGGGGGTGGCCAGTGAGTTGTAGACGAGGCTTAAGACCTTCTCCTGGAGCTGCCGCTGCAGGTATATCAGGATGTTGCAGCAGAAGACGCAGTCTATGGCGGTGAAGGGTGGGGGAGTGGTTGAGGTCAGGTCGAAATAGGAGAAGTTGACCATATGTCTGATGTTGCCGTTGACCGCATAGCCTTCGCCGTTGCGGCTGAAGTGATTGGCCAGGGTGGGTGGGGGGAGGCTCTCCACCTCTTTTGGGGAGTATACTGCTGCCTCCGCCTCGGCCAGAGCCTGGCGGTTGATGTCGGAGGCATAGATTAATATCTCAAATTCGGCTAACTGGCTGCCCAGGAAATCAGCCAGCAGGATGGCTATGGAGTACGGCTCTTCGCCACGGGCGCAGGCGGCGCTCCAGAGGCTTAAGCTGCGCTCTCCCCGTTTTATTTTGTGTGCTACCAGCCTGGGTAGTACCAGCCTGGCTACTTGCTGAAAGGTGTGACTGCTGCGGAAGAAGCCGCTTACCTTTATGGTGAGATCATCGGCCAGGTTCTGGTATTCTTCCGGGTGGTTTTCCAGAAAGTGCGTGTATTCTTCGTAGGTGGTTGCCCCGGTGGCGTATAACCGCCGCTGCAGGCGGCGGGTTACCGTCCCGCGCTTGTAATCGCGGAAATCGTAGCCCCCACCCCTATATACCTTTTCCAGGAGGAGGTCCAGAGCTTTACCGTTGTTTTCGTAGCTGGTGTTTCCCATATTGCAGTAATACCCCCGGCAAGGTTTGCTATATTGTACCATAAAAGCGAAAAAAATGCCAGTAGTCAACTAAAGAAAGTAGGCAAAACGGCTACGACACGTTCGTAATAGGCACTTTGGGGGATAGCGGCTTGGTGACTACTTGAATTTTAGTGGACAGGAGGCGTCAAGGGGTGGGGGTAAAGTTAGTTGGTGGCTGCTTACGGGTGGTGGGGGCAGAGCCTATCGCGGGAATATGCATCTGCCCTCTTTCCACCAGCAACATGAAGGAAAGCAAGTTAGTCCCAGGGGGCACTGGCTAACTTGGGTGAGGACTTCTTTTACTATCTCCGGCCAGCGGCCGAATTCTGCTTTTAGTTTGTCCTCTATCAACTCAATAACCTCATCGGTTACCTGCTCTTTGGGTATCTTGAGCTCTTTAGCGCAGGCCAGGACCTCGCCCTTGGTCAGCATAAAGATAATGTCTTGCCGATTGTTCTTTGACATTTTTATCAGTCCTTTGATTTGGCGATGCTTTTTATCAGGGTGAGAATGACGAGCGCGAGACGCTGTATCTCGATAGGCTCCTGTGACAGAGCTCGGGCTACAATGGGGTCCAGCTGGGTAAAACTATCGGCCGCTTGCCGTTCGGCCGCTGTGGGGGGTTGGGGGGTGAAATAGCCGGCCAGGGCAAATAGTTCGCTCTCCTCGAAGCCCAGGTGGCGGGCGATGTAGCGCAGGACGTGGGCGGAGGGGAAGCGTTCTCCTCTCTCTATGCGGCCGATGTGGGACGAAGATACCCCGGAGCTATCGGCAAGCTTCCTTAGCGTTAGTCCGGAGAGAAGTCTCTGCTGTTTGATTATTCTGCCTAGATTCTGGATGTTGCCGTCTTTGTTTCTTTCCACCTTTGTTTCCTCCTTGGCTTGGGTTATCTTCCGGCACAGGCCCACTGGCGGCGGCGCAGGATGGCCTTCATTCTGGCTACCAGCTCGGCCTGGCTTACCGGTTTTGCCAGGTAGAGGTCGGCGCCGGCGTTTATCGCTCTTACCCAGCCCCGTGAACGGGTTATGGTGCCCAGCATGAGAACCGGAACGTCAACTGCCCGGCGTAGCTGGCGGCAGGTTTTAAAGCTATCTTCTGCCAGCTCTTCCCCGAGGATAATCAGGTCGGGTCTTAGCTCAATTAATCTGGACAGCGCCTCAGAGTGGTCGGGGAGGGTGGTGACTTCGAAGCCCTCTTCGGATAAGGCTGAGACGCTTATCTCGTCCGGGGTGAGGCCACTTTTGTCGATAATCAGCAGGTTGTATTTGAGTTCTTCAGTCAACTTATTCTCCATTAAAGTTGTTATATTTTTATTTTAGAG
>JABUBQ010000060.1_pt1 | contig 13935 bp, 14 predicted proteins | sample 7240351 | NCBI WGS metagenome assembly JABUBQ01 (sample SAMN07256348, study PRJNA390944) | subsurface metagenome | isolation source: Methane hydrate marine sediment | place: Pacific Ocean: Eastern North Pacific, ODP site 1244 | collected 2002 | reverse complement strand
ATCAACTACAAACTCTTCCAGTATCATATTAACATCTTTTCTTAATCAATAATAAGTGATTATTAATATACAAGGGAAGGTGTGCCTATTTTAATTAAAAAAATTGAGTGGGAAGAGGAAAAGTGATATTGCAAGACTTGACCCCATAATCTTATTCTTATCAAATATTTACTGAACCAAAAGGCAAACACCTGAAAGAGTATGACAAATGGAAAGAGAATTTTTTAAGGAAATAACCGAAAAGTACAAAGAGGAGATATTAGAGTTTACAACTAAGCGAAAAACACAAAAATACAGGCTTATAGGTGTACCTTTTTATAATAAGGCAGACGAAAATCAATTTAAAGAAAGCCTGTATGAGGTGATAGAGGATTGAAAGCTGTTCAATGAGGTAAAATATGAACTTAATTCAGACAGTAGCAAGGATAACCAAAACATTTGAACAATTTAGTTTTAAAAGTGACTAAACTATATTAGAAATATCTACAATACTGCGGAAGCAGGTAGTTAAACACAGTAAAAAATGAAAAAAATGGTGATGTTATGGGATATTTTTTGCCCAAAAAATATAAAGAATTGCATAGTTTATGTTTCTATTTACATGATATTTTAGCGCAAGTAGTAATTGAAGGTGAAAAAAAGAAATTGTTTGATACGGTATATAGGTTAAAAAAAAGAAGTGGTATTGGTAAACTTAAAGATAATGATGATATATTAAAATGGCTTATCAATAATGGTTATGAAGAAGAATTTAAATCAATTGTTATTAAACAAGTTTTAATCGCTACCATTTCAGATTATTGTCATTATATTTATGAAGCATTAAAATGTTCTGAAAAAAATAAACTTTGCATTACATATACTTTATTGAGAAAACCATTAAAAGATAATTTATTGCTTTTTGAATGGATTATGATGAATAGAAATGAATTTATGGAAAATTTCCAAAAAGATTCAAATTGCTATGCAATTGATAAGATAGATTCAACTAAGAAGAAGATGTTCATTGAGTGTTCGGTGAATCAAATTAATTATTGTGAAACATTCGATGCAGATTTTATTTATAATATAAGGTACTCAAAGAAAACCGATTATAGTTTGGAACGAGTATGGAATATAGCAAATCATATCGTAACGACTTTAAAATATTATAAAACGGAGAGTTTAAATTTAAATTTTGTATTCTCTGGAGATAACTCAAAAGAAAGTCAGTGGAATTACCTCTATTCAGTTTTACCATACCTTCTATTTTATACAGTTGAAGTTATACAGGTAGTATTAGATCGAGAAATTGGAGAAAATAAATTAGATATACTATTCGAAACTTTCGAAAAGAGAGCAAAAAAATTTGGAAAAACAGTGCCAGGGAATTTATATAAGAAAATATAGCGGCAAAGAGGACGGTTTGTTCTTTATTGATAGATTTTGAAGATTGTGTCAAAAATATCAAAGGGACGGTTGTACTAGGTCAATAATTCGGTAACTTTTGGCGGAAAACCTATGTGTATAGTATATAGTATATATACGCACCAGTGCGTGTGTATTAACGTTATATTAAATGCCAGTGTTCATTAAAAAATAAGAAAATATCTTTATGGGTGACTATAATGCACGAAAAACAATTGTTACCTTGGGAAACTCAACTAGGCGATATTGGTGAAACTGAAATTAAAAGCAGATTGCAGAGATTTTCAACAGTAACAAAAATAGAAAGAGATGTGGGTATTGATTTTTATTGTGAACTAATGATAAATGGTATTCCAGCGATACCTTTTTATGTACAAGCAAAGTCAAGCCAACATTTTTATTCAAAACATGGACGCTCAATAAAAAAGGATATTATATGTTACTGGTTATCGAAACCTCACCCAGTATTTGTTATTTTTTACGATGAACCTAATGACATGTGTTACTGGAAATCAATTGAAGAGGATCGTTATCAGTTAACTGGAAAGATATTTAAAGACGATAGTAAATCAACATATATCCAGTTCAGCACTTCAAATATATTAGAAAGAAGCAATAACAATCAAGAATTTAGAAAAAAATTAGAAGAAAATTATAATTCCTTATTATTATTCAAGGGGAACCCTCAATTCATCGGTCGTAGTTATGTGAAGAAAGTACCAGAAACTCCTCGAACAACTGATGGGTACATTAGAATAAAAGAGAATGCACGTGCCTCTTTGTATTCTTTGATATTCCATCATATCCAAACTAAAGAATTCAACGAGGCTATAAAATATTCAGAAGTAGTCGCGGTTTTTGACAATTCCCACTATAATCATTTTGCGTGGTTGGGGTATCTATATAAAGAAAAAAAAGAAATTGAAAAAGCAAGATTAAATTTTAAAAAGGCAATCGATATATGCAAAAGAGATGATAAATGGGAAAAGGAATCGATAAATGAAATAATAAAAAGATTGGAGTTTGAAATAAATGATTTATCGGAAAAATGAGGGGTAATACAAAGGGACGTTTCGTTTGTCTTATTTATTTAATTTCTCATAATGAATAGGATTGGGTTTATATAAAATAAATAAAATAAATTGAAACCTAAATAGGTACAGACACCTATTTTCTTATAGGAGGCTTAAAAAATAATGGCAAAAACTTTTCGTCATTCTGCCGGTTTTGGAAAACGTATAGAATACTGGATCATTGGAAATATGCTAAAAGAAGGTTTAGACGTGTATATTCCGATGGTCGATGATGATGCTATCGATGCTGTAATTAGAAGAAAAGACGATCCATTTATTTCAGTGCAAATTAAGGCAAGATCAAAAGAAGTAATTTTTGGTGATGCAGCATTATTCGCGGCTATTCCCCACGAGCAGAGAAAGAATTATTGGTTTATTTTTTATTCTGAAAGAATGGACAAAATGTGGATTATGACTTCAGAAGAGTTTATTAAGGAATCCGTGCAAAATAAAACTGGTAGTAATAAAGGGAAACGAAGCATTTGGTTTAATGGTAAAAATACTAAGGAAATGAGTGAACATTGTAAACCTCGGTTCGAGAGGTATTTAGAGATTAGTTTTGATCGTTTGAAATAAGCGCACATATTCAGCACATAATAGCGAATAGCCGGCTACGCTTCGCTCCGCCTAAATGTAATAAATAGGAACACATCCCATTTTCTTAAACAATTAATATTTTACTTTTAAATTAGATAAATAGGAAAGGGGTGCCAGGTCAATAATTCGATAACTTTTTGCGGGAAACCTATAGGACCTGAGGAGCTCTTCACCAGATGGTTGATGCTTTAGGTATTATTATAGATAGACGTCCTAAAGGAAGACTATGTAAAATGGGAAGCTAAACCTTAGAAAAAATGGGATGTGTCTATTTAAATTAGGTGTAAACCGTGAATATTAAAAAAAATATTAAAAAGTTTATTATCAATAATTATAGAGGGTAAAACTATGAAAATGAAATGCCCATTATGTGATTTTGAAAGTGAAGAAGGTGCAAGATTTTGTAGCAATTGTAATGAGCCATTAGTTAGGCCTAGAACCACTAATGCTACAGAAAATCCTTATATTAAAATTAAAAAAGAAAAACCTGAAACTTGGTTAGATAATGCTGTTGATTGGGTAGATGACACTGCTACTAAGTTTCACGAATCTCGCGAGTATAGTGAACCTTATGAAAGAGGAAATAAAAAGGGAACAAAACAATTGTTGGGACTAATTGGATCCGCAGTTCTTTTTGTGGGAGTATTCGCGCCTATCGTTAGTATACCAATTATGGGAAACATGAATTATTTCCAAAATGGTAAAGGTGATGGGGTTATTGTTCTTGTTTTGGCCGTAATTTCTCTCATTCTTATCCTGTTAAAGAAATTTAAAGGACTTTGGTTTACGGGACTGGGTAGTATGGGTGTTATGGTTTTTACTTTTATTAATTTTCAGATAAACCTTGCCAATGCAAGGACCCAAATGGAAACTGAACTTGTGGGTAATCCATTTAGGGGAATAGCTGATATGGCGATTCAATCAGTTCAAATTCAATGGGGGTGGGCTTTGCTTATTGTTGGGGCTGTTTTAGTAATTGCAAGTGCCGCAATTAAGGAAAAATAGAAAAAGCTTTGGTAACATTCCGCTTACCTTATTTTATTTATTTCTTTTTATAAATGGGGAAGGTGTGCTAAATATTTTGCGAATAAATTACGGTTACATATGGCAGATGATATTCAAGATTCATTGTATAATCATGATTCATCTTTCTCATCGAAATACTTAAGAAATTGTTTATATGATGGACTTTAAAAACTAGACAGCAGATATGGTAATAACGAATACGATTTATATATTTAAAACTTTTTAAGTAGAGGGGGTTTAAATTATAAAAATGAAATGTCTATTGTGTGGTCTTGAAAATGAAGAAGGGAGCAAGTTTTGCAAAAATTGTAATGAACCATTAACTAAATATGATGAATGGGAGAAGGAAAATGTTATTAAGAAAGAAGAAAAAAAGATATATAGAGAAATAAAAAGGGAAGAGTTAATTTTTAAAAAAGCAAAAGGTATCGGAGGAAATTTAGAACTTTTAAAAAATAAGATCAGAATCAAGAGAAAAGGTGGAATGGCATTTTTGTTACATGGATTAAAAGGAGATAAGGAGATCTTTCTTAATCAGATATCTTCAATTCAATTTAAAAAGGCTGGATTATTTACTAACGGCTATATTCAATTTGCTTTTGTTGGTGGTAGAGAAGCAAAAGGCGGAATATTTCAAGCAACTTCAGATGAAAATACAATAATGTTTACAAAAGATAATCAGGAAGATTTTATAGAAATTAAAAATACGATTGAAGAGAAAGTTTTTCAATTTCAAAATCAAGATAAAAATGATGTTCAAACAGGTTTAGGTATAGATGATTTAGAAAAATTAGCAAAATTAAAAGATGAAGGAACAATTACCGAAGAAGAATTTCAAGCAAAAAAAAGACAAATACTTGGTATATAGATAATTAACTATTTCTTATTTAAAAGCATTTACGCGAACAAAGACGCATTAAGAGTTAAAGAAAATAACGATATGATCAATAATTTGTATGACCAGTAATACGCACTGTTGTTTTTCATCTCTAATTTTTTATAAAAGAGCTTAATTGTAGTGTTGTTAGTATAGAAAGAAAAAGATTGAAGAAGAAAATCTTTAATAATACTAACTTGTAGGATTTATTTAAAAGAGTGAAAGTATTTGGCAAGAATAAAGATTTAACTTGGGTAAATCTTTTCAAATAATAAAAAGATTCAAGAGGTTGGAAAAATGAAAAAACCGTTAATTATTTTTTTATTGTTACTACTATCTCTAATATTTATATTTAGTTGTTCAACATCTGCTAAATTTGTCAAGGTAACTTCGGAATTGGCTGACATACAGATTCTTCCCGATAAAACATCTATTATTATAGGAGAAGCATTTAAGAATGATATTTATGAATTTATAGGAGAAGAAAGTGAATGGATAAAGATTAATTTATTTTCTGGCGAATATCGGTATATTCATCAAAATTTTGTTCAAGTTTTAGAGTATGGTATTTCAGAACCTTTTTCGGATGATCTATGTCATTTATTAATGCAAAAGCTGGTAGACGCAGAAGATAAATCCTTATCTGAAGCTAGTGATAAATATCCAATAACTAATGGTGAAAATGTGGAAAAAAATATAGAATATGAAAAGATACTTCTTGACCGCTATAAACTTAAAATTTTCCATGAATTTGATTTACAACCAGTTATTTATCAAATTGCAGTAACGCGATGTATTGAAGGATCACAAAGTAAGATTGGGCAAAGACCAACTTATATTCCAAAAGAAAGTAATTCGTCGCAGGAAAAAGTGGAAAAACCATTAACAGAAAAAGTAAAATCTCAAATCGAAGTAAATAGTATAGTACAAATAATCAAGAAGAATGCAAAAGAACAATGGGGAAATAATACAGTAATGGTTAATTATGAAGTTGAGCAACAAACAACTGCTTATAATTGGTATATCAAAGAAAATGGCTACCCCAATATTCTAAAAACAGCAAAAGTTAAGTGGGGAAATAATTTTGTAATGGTGAAATATGAGTACGAGGAACAGCTTAGTGCTTACGAATGGCTTGAAAGATATACTGACTATCCCAGTATTCTTGAAAGTGCTAAACATAAGTGGGGAAATAATTATGTAATGGTGAATTATGAATATGAAGAGCAGGTTAGTGCTTACGAGTGGCTACAAAAGAATAAAAATATAAATACAGGAGCGTTTAAGATTGCGAGTAATAAGTGGGGGAATAATTTTGTGATGGTTAAATATGAATTTGAAGAAATGTGTAAATGATAGCTTCGGTATGAAATAAATAGAAACACATCCCATTTTCTTAGACAATTAATATTTTACTTTTAAATTAGATAAATAGATACTGTGTTAAAAGTCAACCCACAAACTCTCCTTTTGACATCGTATTTTATTTTAAATATTTTAAAGAAACTAGACAGCAACATATTCTGTCTTATCTCTATACATAGCATGAGCTATTAAGATTATCTTTCTCATAGAAGCAATAACGGCTAATTTCTTGTTCTTATGATTAGATAATAACCTTTGATAAAATACTCTTATTTTCTGATTATGAACCGTGGCACAAAGGGTAGGTAGATAGAGTATTTTACGGTATATTCCCTTACCATTTTTACTGATCTTGATCTTATGTTTTACCGAAGTTCCGGATTCTCTTCTTACCGGATCAAGTCCGGCAAGAGCAGTGATCTGGGCCCGGTTTGTACCTTGATAAGTTTTAAATAGAGCAAGTAGGGCGATAGCCGCCTTCTCCCCTATACCGGGGATGGTAGAAAGCCTTTGATAATCTTCTTTTAGGTCCTGATTTTTACCAAGGTATTCTTTGATGTCATCAAAGATCCTATCTTCTAAGTTTTTTGCCCTTTTCAGATCTTTCCTCATCAGGGCAATCAAGCTTTTATCTCTTAAGCTCTCCAGGTGATGGGATAAAGAGATTCTCTGTTTTAGGGCAAATTCATAGCTTACCAGATAACTGGATAAAGCCTTGGCCTGCTGGTTTATTTTGGGTACCTTGATATCCTTTGAATTAATAAGCCTATGAAATTGATAGAGAATTCGGGCATCAATCTTATCGGTCTTTGAACGCCTCCCTAAGGCCCGGGTAAAATTATGGCTTTTCTTGGGATTTACAATATAAGCCTTTATACTATTTTCTGCACAGAATTCTTTTAAGTATAATGAGTATACACCAGTCGGTTCAAAGATGATGACTACCTCGGAAAGATTGTATTTCTTTTTCAGGTATTTTTTAAAAGAGGTTAATCCTTCTTGGTTTATAAATTTCAAATCTTTACCATCAAATACCGACAGGTCTTTCTTTGATACATCAATTCCGATATAATACATTATGAAACCTCCTATTAATCTTTTAGGAGAGTTTGCCGGTCGCCCTTCTGTAGCTTTACCTTGTGGCAATGCAAGCTGAAATATTTCATATTTCGCTTCTGATACTGTCCAAGATTGTAGAAGGGCGGCCAATCTATAATAACGAGCTAACCATCAAAATGATGATTGCTCCAGGGAAGGTACGGCCTAATCAACTACAAACTCTTCCAGTATCATATTAACATCTTTTCTTAATCAATAATAAGTGATTATTAATATACAAGGGAAGGTGGTTCAAGTCAATAATTCGGTAACTTTTAGCGCAAAACCTATTGAATCTGAGAATTTTTTAACCAGATGTTTAAAACTTTAGTATTATTATAGATAGACACCCCAAAGGAAGAACTTGTAAAATGGAAAGTTAAACCATAAAAAGAATAGGATTTGTTGCCCCTATTTTCTTTATCTTCTAAAAGAAATTGTATATTAGATTGTTTTTTTCGAGTATTAGAGTTAATATTAATACAGTTTATAAGATTAACTGAAAATGTTCTGTATTTAAAACAGCAAAAAAGGGGAAAGGAAATATCTAAAAGAGTGAAAGAAACTATGTTTAATTGCGAAAATAATAGACTTTATGATTTTTCTAAAGATATCCAAAAGAATAAATTTAAAGCAAAACCATTTTTAAAATGGGTTGGAGGGAAGAAACAAATAATTCCTCAGATAAAACAATACATTCCAGATAATTATTATAAGTACTTTGAACCCTTCGTTGGTGGAGGCGCCCTTTTTTTTGATTTAGAACCGAAAAATGCTTATTTAAATGATATAAATAAGATTCTTATTTTAGCATATAGAAATATAAAAAACCATCCACGTGAAATTATTAAAAAACTTGAAGATTTACAAAAAATATTTTATGAGAAAAATAATGAAGAGAGAAAAACATATTTCTATAAAACAAGAGATGCTTTCAATAATACAAAATATGATTCATTTTTGAAAACTTCTTACATAATATTTCTAAATAAAACTTGTTATAATGGCATGTATAGAGAAAATTCAAAGGGGAAGTTTAATGTACCTTTTGGGAAATACAAAAATCCGAAAATCCTTGATGAAAAAAACATATTAGCCGTTTCAAAACTACTTCAAAATGTTACAATAACAGATTATTCCTTTAAGAAAGCCGTTGAAAAAGCAAAAAAAGGAGATTTTATTTATTTTGATCCTCCTTATCACCCCTTAAGCATCACTTCTAATTTCACAAGTTATTCCAATAGTGGATTTACTAAAGAAGACCAAATTAAACTTAGAGATGTTTTTAAAGATTTAGATAAAAGAAGCTGTTTTGTTATGCTAAGTAATTCTGATACTAAATTTATAAGAGAAATTTACAAAGAATTTACACAGAAGACCATATCAGCTGCAAGATCGATCAATTGCAAAGCTACCGGAAGAGGGAAAATTAATGAACTATTAATTATGAATTATTAAAAAATTGCATTGCTTGGTTTTGAGGAACTAAAACAAAACAATAATTAGAAAAGAGAATGATGAATAAAATAAAAATAGACATTACCCCTATAAATAATGAAGAAAAAGATAAATTAATATTAGAAGAAAAACAAAAAGGAAATTCTGATTTTGAGATAGGTAAAAAATATGGGGTTTCTTATAAATACATTGAAGAGTTAATTACAAGAAAAAAGGGAGTAAATATTAATAATTTCCACAAAAAAAAGATAACAAATAATCTTAACCCAAAAGATTTCCAAATACAAAAATCAACAGTGTGGAGTTTTAAACAAAGAGGTAATTGGGCTACTCATAGTGGAGAATATAGAGGCAATTGGTCACCATATATCCCAAGAAATATAATTTCAAAATATTCAGAGCAGGGGGATCTTGTTTTGGATTATTTTTGTGGTGCCGGTACAACTGCAGTTGAAGCTAAACTGTTAGGCAGAAGATGCATTGCATTGGATATAAATCCTAATGCAGTTGAATTAGCCAAAGACAATTCTAATTTTGATGATCAACTAATAAAAAATTATGAGTCAACAATATCTACAGGGGATGCAAGAAATTTATCAAATATTGAAGATAATTCAATTGATTTAATATGTGCACACCCTCCTTATGCGAATATAATCCAGTATACAGACAATAAGAAAGATGATTTATCATTTTTAGACATTAATGATTATTTAAAAGAAATGGAAAAAGTAGCCCAAGAGAGTTTTCGGGTATTAAAGCCAGGTCATCAATGTGCTATCCTAATTGGAGATACTAGGAGAAGGAAGCATGTAATTCCCTTAGGCTTTGAGCTTATTGACGTTTTTCTAAGAGCCGGTTTTAAGCTAAGAGAGTTAATAATTAAAAGGCAGCATAATTGTAAGACAACTGGTTTTTGGTTCAACAATAGCATTAAATATAATTTTTTATTATTAGCTCATGAATATTTACCTGTATTTGAAAAACCAAAACAAAAACCAATAACTAAATCATTGATAAATGGAAATTATAGAAACTTATTTCCTTATTTAACAATTCCCAAAATTAAAGAAAAAATTAGCTCTATCGAAACAACAACTGTTTGGCTACTTCCCTCAAAAGATTTCGAAAAATACTTAAATAAAAATGTCATATCAAGGTATTCGCCCCACAATAATTATTTAACTTATAACTTTTCTGAACAATTTAATGAGGGTAGTAAATTACCAGAAAAGAAAAAGATAAACTTGCTTTATCTAAAATTTCCCACAGGAAGAAAAGAACCTATAGATATAAATGAGTATGGAAGAGATGTAAAAAAATTAATTGATAAAGAAATAGATCATGTTGAACCTAAAGGGTTTATCGTAATTCAAGCTAGAGATTTAAGAACACAAGACGGATATATAACGCCTCTTGCAAAGAGCTTACAAGATCTAATTAAAGATGATAGATTATGGCTAAAAGAAATTATTGTTGCGACAATAGAAAAAAGCAATGTAGCAAATAATAATAAAAGTGTAGATAAGCTTGATAATGAATATTTATCTATTCATCATTGTTATCTCCTCGTTTACGAAAAAGTGAAATAAAAATGTTTAGGAGGTCTGGTCTGTGATATTTTTAGATTTCTATAAAAATAAATTGAATTGTAACACCTCAGACGAAGTATTTGATTTACTAATATCAAAGTTAAAACCAAGCAATCGTTTATGGTCTTATTTTGTAAATTGGGAGAAGGTACTTTCGAATACAAAAAAAATTGAAGTGTCTTTGAATATTTTAAATTATCTTATTGGTAAAGATAATTTCGATGAAGAATTCAAATATTTAGTAAAGGAACATCCGGAGATTACTGAAGCAATACCCGCCTTAGTGGTAAGAAGTGGCAAAAAAGAAAAGGAATTAATTATTTTAGTAGATTTTAAAAATAAGAAACTAATGTATGAAAACTTTAATTTTTATAAAAAATGTCCTAACAATGAAGATATTGAGAAATATCTTATATTTATTAAAAAAACCGGCTTAAAAGAATTATTAGTATCAAAGAAAATTAAGAATTTAGTTGATTACATGATTGGAATTGAGGCGGGGTTAGACAGTAATGGCAGAAAAAATCGCGGTGGCAAATCGATGGAAAAGATAGTAGAAGGTTTTTTAGAAGATTATTGTAAAAAGTCAAAATTCAGATATTTAAAAGAAGCAAATGCTCGATTGATAGAAAAAGAATTTGGATTTTCGGTCCCGTTTGATAAATCTTCAAGAAGATATGATTTTGTAATAGATAATAAAACAAAACCTATCATTATTGAAACTAATTTTTATGGGGGCGGAGGCTCTAAATTAAAATCTACTGCTGGAGAATATCAACACTTAAATAATATTTTGAAAGATGATGCAATATTTGTTTGGATTACTGATGGTTTTGGTTGGAAATCCACTAAAAGACCATTAAGAGAAGCCTTCGAAAGTAATGATTATATATTTAATTTATATATGCTGGAAAATGAGGTATTGCGTTATATAATTTAGAATTGAAGTTTTATAAGATATAGGAATTAATAGAATAATTTATCAATATTTGAAACCACTTTTTTAAAATAAATATGTTTTTTTATTTTATTACATATTGAAAAATCCCAATCTATCTAGTATTTAAGTTAGAAGGAAAATTAATGAGGTTTTAATTGTAAATTATGAGTGATGATAAAATAACAAAGAATGAAGAGAGTTGGAAAAAAATATTTGAAAAGTATTGTATTTTAGAAAACATTAAGAAAAATTCTTTTTTTGAAATAGATGCAAAGCAAATAAAAGAATTTCGCGAACCTCGATTGATGACCAAATTTGATCAAATCGTAAACCTTCCAAATATATTCAAAAATAATGGATTATCTATATTGCCGATTACCCGAGGAAGGTATTGTATTGGAAATTTCCGAGCATATGAAAAACTTCCATTTAATGAAAGATTAAAAATTAAAAAGATTAATTTACCAACAAAAATAGAGAGTATTAAATCTGATGCTATTTATTCAGAATCTATCGCACTCAACTGTGCTTACATTACAGGAATGATTAATGAAATCGCTAATGAAGAATTATTTCCTACAATTTCAGGCAGAATGTCAACTTCCAATTTTGATTTTTGTATAGATAGTTTTAAAAAGGGGGAAAAATATAATTTATCTGTTAATAATAGTCAATGTGAAATTGATGGCGGTTTCGAAGGCGAAGAAAAACTTATTTTGGTTGAAGTAAAAAATTTTTCTCCTAATGATTTTATTATTCGACAGTTATATTATCCATTTAGATTATGGCATTCCAAAATTAGAAAAGAAGTGATTCCTGTTTTTATGACTTTTAGTAACGATATATTTTCTTTTTATTTATATAAATTTGCTAATTATCTTAATTATAATTCAATTAACTTGATAGATTCTTACTATTTCAAATTGTCTTCAAAAGAAATTAAACTAAATGATATACTTAATTTATTTAAAAATATAAACATTATTCCTGAGCCCAAAGTTCCTTTCCCTCAAGCCGACTCATTTGAAAGAATTATTGATTTATTGAGTTTGTTAATGGAAAAAAAATTAACAGTTGAAGAAATAACCGAAAATTATAATTTTGATTCAAGGCAAACAGATTATTATTCTAATGCAGGTAGATATTTAGGACTTATATCAAAAAAACATGAAGATGGGGATATCTATTGTTGTTTAACAAAAAAAGGGAAAGATATGATGTCTAAGTCATATAAAGAAAAATATCTTTCAATTGTTAAGTTAATTTTAGAACATAAAATATTTTATGAAACTTTTAAAGAGAGACTAATAAAAGCCCGAATACTTGAAAATAATGAAATTGTTTTAATTATGAAAAATAATCCAATACATAATGTAAAAAGCCGAAATACATTTTATAGAAGATCTCAAACTATAAAATGCTGGACTGAATGGATATTAAATTTGACAAATAAATTTAATAGATAAGATTATTCCATTAAATATTTAATTGTAAGATGATTTTTAATTAGTGATAAAATAATTAAAGTATAATTTTGAATGAGTTTTTAAGTTGTTAGGAGGTATAAAAATGGAAACATTTGAAGCCCAAAAAACTGATATTGCGAAAATCTTTTCCGATACAAAAATTATTCACGGAGTACCAAATTATCAGAGACCTTATGCTTGGAAAGATGAGCAAGTTAATAACCTTTGGGAAGATCTATATGATAGCGAGAATGAGTATTTTTTAGGAACTTTTGTCTTCAATAATGAATATTTAAATTTAAGAAATACTAAGGAAATAGTGGATGGACAACAGAGATTGTTAACTTTAACTATATTTTTTGCTGTTTTAAGAGATATTTTTCTAGAGTTGAAAGATAAGACTAGAAGCGATCGAATTCAATCAAATCTTATTGCTAACCAAGACTTGGATGGAAAAGATAATACTTATAAGTTTATGCCAGGGAAAAATCTTGAAGATTACTTTCGAAACTATATTCAAAAAGAATCTACGAAAATTCAAGAATCAAAGCCACAAACTAATGAGCAAAAATTAGTAAAAAAGAATTATGAATTATTATATAATAAGACATATAAAGAATTAGAAAATTTAAACAATAATCAAGAAAGAATAGAGTATTTATCAAAATTAAGGGATAAAGTTATTAGTTTGGAACTTGTTTTGGTAAGTGTTAACAAAGAAGAAGATGCTTTTATTTTTTTGAAACTCTCAATGCAAGAGGAATGCAACTTTCAACTTCAGATATAATAAAAAATTTGATTTTTAGAAAGATTACAGAGGGAAAATTGTTAGAGGAATCAAAAATTGTACAAAAGTGGCAGCACATCATTAATCATTTAACTAATATTGAAGAAGAAGCAGATTTAACGCGATTTATTAGATATTACTGGTTGTCTGTTAATAAAAAAGTGAATGAAAAAAAATTATTTTCAGTAGATTTATAATTTAAATTAGAAAAATTCTCAATAAATTCCTCCTTTGTAGGTAATCTTTTTT
>JABUBQ010000058.1_pt1 | contig 14104 bp, 13 predicted proteins | sample 7240351 | NCBI WGS metagenome assembly JABUBQ01 (sample SAMN07256348, study PRJNA390944) | subsurface metagenome | isolation source: Methane hydrate marine sediment | place: Pacific Ocean: Eastern North Pacific, ODP site 1244 | collected 2002 | reverse complement strand
TCTCCGAGACGCAGTTCGCTATCCAAATAGGCCCGGGCGGTGTCGAACCAGTTGATGCCCAAGTCCATCACTTCGTGGACCACGCGTATGCTCTGCCGCCGCTTCAGCCGTGTTATTTGTATGGTGCCCATGCCCAGCGGAGAAACCTTGAGACCTGTGCTCCCGAGCTCTTTCAATATTTTCCTCTCAACTTGTGTACTCTACGTATTTGGCCTTGTTTTTGAAACCCTCGCTCTGGGGTTTTCGCATTCTTTTGGAGTTTGGTGAAGCAGCTCTGTCTCTTATGTCCGCGATATTGAGAGGCAACGGATTGGCGGCGGATAAAAAAATACTCTGCATTTATCGTTGGTTGTGATACACTTACAGTGATATATCCGATAAATATTTTAAGCTGTACTGCCTGGTTTCACGTGTCGAAACTAATAGAAAAGAAACAGAAGCCGTGATCTACGAAAATGAATACGCACAGTTACTCGACATCTGCAGGCAGATCACTAGGCATAGGCAAATGCTGGCAAAACCCAGAATCGAGCAGCTGATCCTGAAACACGTTGACGAAAAGGTAGCCAACCCTCAGCTGCTCTCCCATTTGATTGCTGAATCTGTTATGAGGCGGATCGACAGACAGCTTGTGGAGAGCAAAAACATCTTTGTACAGGAATTTGATATTCCTCAGACCGAGCTGTTCTACAGTATGGCCGAAGCGGTGCCTTTCGTGTATGCCGGTCACCTCCTGGCCAATCAGTATCTCGAACGGGCGGTAAGCGGCCTCCGTTCATTCACCATTCTGGATATCGGAATCGGCCATGGCGGCCAGGTTAAGAGATTGCTCGACGCCTTGGCCGGCAATCGAGGTAAACTGGAAGCGGTTCAGATCATCGGGCTGGATCCGGTTGAGAAGAACCTGGCAGAAGCCCGCAGCAGGTTTGAAAAGGCGAAGAAGGGTTACCCCTTCAAGGTGGAGTTCCAGCCCTTGTGCCGCCTGGTGGAAAAGCTCGACGGTGATGATTTTGAATCGATCCGGGAGAAGTCCAAGGGCAATCTAGTAGTCAACTCGACTTTCTCCTTTCATCACACCAGCCATCCGTTGAACGATCAAGAGACGAGGACCGATCTGCTGAGACGTCTCGCGTCACTTAAACCGCGGATCCTGACTCTAGTCGAGCCGAACTCCAATCATGACACTGAAGAGCTGGTCAAACGGGTTCACCATAGCTGGGAGCATTTCGGAAATGTATTTGCTCTTGTGGATGAAGCGGATATCGATGCTTCTCATAAATATCTCATCAAAGGCAAGTTCTTTGCCAGGGAGATCAGAGATATCTTCGGAGTCAGCGATCACTTTCGTTGCGAACGGCATGAGTTGTATGATTCGTGGCTGCTGCGCCTGTTCAAGGCGGGATACAAGCCGTTTGATCTTGGTGATCTTTCAGTTGAGCTGCCGCCGTACTGCCAATACACTGTGTCGGAAGGTTTGGTACGTTTGAACTACAACGATACGACCATCGTTGCTGTGATGGCGTTTACCACTTAGAAGATAGATTTCTTTGTTTAGATAACGAGGAGGAACAGCATATGGCAAAGGGCAATAAAACGACCGAGCTGAAAGTTTTCGGGGCCACAATACAAGGATTCACTCAGGCCTGTATTAACCTGAACATCGTGGTCGGTACCAAGGCTGAGAACCTGATCGGGGAAATCGAAATCACCGGTTGGTATCCTTTCGAGAAGCTCCGGGAAATCGAAAGGGTCGTTTTACAGGCGTATGAAAACTCCAGTCCGATCCTCGAGCGGGTTGGAATGGAGATGATGCTCGGCTGGTACAACTATGGGCCCGGAAAGGAGATCATCAAAAAGGGTGTGGATTTCCTGCATTTTCAAACCGGTTCCCAGGGATATGCCAGTGTTGTCAAGGGACCAGAGAATTTGGTCGGCAGCTTCAATCTCGAATTCCTGGACGAAGGGGGTGGCAAGGCCAGGATCAACAGCACAACACCGTTCAACAAGGACCTGGAACGGGGGGTGATCATCGGAGGTATGACCGCCCCAGGGGATCTGGATTTAGTCGATGCACATAACGACGAGAATCCGCAAATTTTCAATATAGAATTCGCGTAAGGAGGACAGTGATGAGTCTGGAGGAGCTGCTGGAGTCAGGCAACGTTCCCAAGAAGGGGGATCTCACAGAGGAGGAACTGGCAAAGCTGTTTCGAAAATACAGGGGGCTCCAGAAGAAACAGCGGCGAGATCAGGCGTTTTGGTCCGCCACCAATGAAAATCTGAAAATCGCCTACGAGAAGCTGGACGAGCAGGAGCGTGAGCTGGCCAGGACCTACGCGATCATCCAGGATGATCTATCGGTAGCCAACAAGATTCAGAAGGCCCTGCTTCCTCAAGCTTCGGGAAAAATGACTTCAGAGCTCGAGCTGGCCGTGTATCATAAACAGTTGGCCGAGGTCGGAGGCGATTACTACGACTTTTTCAATACCTGTTCGGGAAGCTATGCAATAGGAGTTTTAGATATATCCGGTCACGGTGTGTCCGCAGCCTTGGTCATGACCTACCTGAAGGCACAGTTCATGACAATCCTGGAAAAACAGGATTCTCCGAAAGAGATCGTAGAGTGGATAAACAACACAGCATACGATTTTCTAAAAACCGTAAAAAAATATGCAACGGTCAACTTCGTTGTGATCGATTCCACCGCGCTGCGCTACGTAAGCGGCGGTGGATTTGGCTTGTTGGTCAGCGGCAAAGACAGAACGGTTTTCAAGAAACGGGATGCGTTTCTTGGGTTACGCCGCCGGGCCTTTCACGAATACAAGCTCCCCTTCAAGAAAGGCGATGTTCTGGCGTTGTACACCGACGGTATCACAGAAGCGCAGAATGACAAGGGAGAAGACTATTCGGTGCAGCGGCTCAACAATCTGATCATCAAGAACGCAAAAAAGCCGGTCCAGGAAATACTGGATCGCTGCATGGAGGATTATACGGGATTCAGAATCAAGGACAGTGATGACATCACGTTGCTGATTCTGCGAAAAAAGGTATAATCATGATAACGCAGGAAGAACTGGCGACAACCAATATCAATATGCGTTACGACCTATCACCGATGAAGAACATCATCGGCGATTTGAGCGGGCTTCTGGGTAATTTTTCTGACGAGCTTATCGGTGCTTTCTATCCGAAGAACGTCAGCAAGAAGGCGAATATCGTCATTACCGAGCTGGTCAATAATGCCGTTGTCAACAGTCCTGATGTTGATAGTAAGATAAGTTTAGAGATTATGATCAACAAGGATCTTCTTCGGATTCGGGTCGCGAGCGCGGCAAAGAGATCTCAGTACAGAAAAGTGAGAGATCATGTAAATATGATTAACTCTACCGGCGACTTGAGAAAATTGCTGGCCGAGACGATACGCGAACGAAGAAAAGACAGACTGAGGGGGGGATTGGGGCTGATTCGCCTGGCCGCTGAAAACAAATTTACGCTATCCGCCCGGTACCGTGCCCCGTATCTTGTAATCGATTCTCAAATTGGTTTAGGAGGTTTGAGTTGAAAGTCCTGGCATTCGGCGAGATCATGGACGGGGGAATCAGTGTATTCAGCTCCGTTGCCAAGGTTGATGCGGACCTGTTGATTATCTCCTTTGGAGGTTCAATCAGGATCGACAACCCATATCGATATTTGGAACAATACCTCTCAGAGCTCGAACAGCTGCTGCCGAAGGAAAAGATTGACCGAATCGAGTTCGATTTCAAGGAGCTCGATTTCTGCAATTCCAATGGCTTTTATATCATCATGGATATCACGGAGATGATTATAGGCACCATTACAGGCCCGATCGCAGTAAAACGGTTGAAGGGTGATGACTGGCAGCAGGAGACTTTGCCCATCCTGCTGAACGTGGACGAGCCCGAGATCGAGACCCGCACTACCTTTGAGGAGTTCGCCGATATATAAATGACCACTTCGAGTCCGAAAACACAAAATGAGGAGCGATACAAGAAAACCCTCCTAAATATTCTTCCAGCCTACATCGTCGATGAGCTTATAGAGAAAAAAACCGTTCATCCGAAGGTGTATCGTCACAGCACGATTCTGTTCACCGATGTAGTAAGTTTCTCCAAGCTCGCCTTCCACCTAGATCCGGTAACCCTGATCCGGAAGCTCAATTCCTACGTAACGCTTCACGACCGTATCATGGACGAGTTTGGAATCGAGAAGATTAAAACGATCGGCGATTCTTACATGTGTGTATCGGGAATCCCCAATAAGAAGGAATCTCACGCCGTTGATTGCTGTTTGGCAGCTCGAAACCTGCTAAACGTGTTGGATGAGATGAAGCAGGACAGCAAAGAAGTAGAAGGTCTCGATCTGAACAACTGGTCTTTCCGCATCGGCATCCACACGGGCCCGTGCATATCCGGTGTGATCGGCTACAAGAAATACACCTTCGATATTTGGGGAGATTCCGTGAACATCGCCTCCCGCATGGAAGCGGCCGGTGAGCCGGGAAGAATCAATATCTCGGAAGCCACCTATGAAGAAGTGAAGCAGCTATTCGATTGTACGTATCGGGGAACACAAGAGGTAAAAGAAATAGGGCCCGTGAATATGTATTTTTTAGACCGGATACGGGCACCGTTGTCCGAGGACAAAAGCGGTTTTTTCCCGAATCAGGAATTTAATAGGCAGTATTGCCAGAGATTCAAGGTGACGAAAACGAGTCCGCTGCTGACTTCGTTGCCGCATTTTATTCAAAATTACATACGTCAGAATCCGAACACAGGGGGTTAGCGAATATGAGCGAAAACAGGGTGTATCCGAGAATCGAGTCAGACTGGAAGCTGTACCTGGAAAGCCCGGAAGGGAAACGGGAGATCGGCTATGTGAAGGATATCTCCCTTACCGGGGCTTCTCTGCAGTTCGTGAAGGAGTACGGCCTGGAGCCGGGGAAGCATCGTTTTACTCTGAAGCTCACCAACAGTCAACTTGAACCGACGGAGCTGATCATCAGCGGACTGAAGGAGTGGGAGCGTAGGGAGCAGAACGAAATATTTCTCGGTATTGCGATCGATCGGCTCGACCGGGAGAAACGTTCCAGTTTCGTTCGCTTTCTCAGCCGGAGTGATAAACTGCAAGCAGAAGCGATTTTGCTTGAAGATTGAACATCCATAAAAAAGAAGTAAGCTTGGGTGTAGAGAAAACTTTAACCCCCCACACTCCACCCCCGAAAACACGTCATGCGCTGCCTGCGGAATCCTACCCAGATAGATCGAATCACAGATTAAAATTTTTTTTGAAACATGGTACGGCGGGAGTTACAACCCGGATAACGCAGGGTACAAGTATCAGTACACCTTCAGCCCGATGAAGGCCGGCCGTTTTTTCGCTATGGCCGACGGCGCCTACAATCCGGATAGTCTCGGGGCTGCGGCCGCTACCACCTGGACCGGTGAGCTGGTGAAGAAAACGGTTAGGATTTTGTTGGTTCTTATGATAGCATACGTTGAGGAGATTAAGTTTGACTCAGAAAAAATACCTGACCGTTCCTAACGGATTGTCCCTATCGAGACTCGTTTTTCTGCCGTTACTTTACGTATTTGCCCTGAAGGATATGAGAGCGGCATTTGTCATTGGCTATGCCATATTGGGATCGACAGACTTTTTTGACGGGCAGGTTGCCAGAATATTTAACCAAAAAACGGATTTCGGGAAAACTTTCGATTCCATTGCTGACCTTCCCTTTTATCTTTCATCAGCCTATTTCATGGCCCGGTTGTATTCGGAATACCTGAAGCCCAATATGACGCTGCTCTATATCTTTTTTGGGATCCTGGGGCTGTCCTTTATTGTTTCCGCGATAAGGTGCAGAAAGCCAATTTTAATGCATACCTTTATCCTGAAATTGTGCGGTGTGCTGGTCTATTTTCTGTTGATTCTATCCTATTTTGTAAACACGACCATCTTGGTGACTGTAATCCTGGGTTTGTACTACATTGGATTTACCGAAGAGATCATGATTTTCATTAAATATGGGGAGGTGGATCCGGATTCACCTTCGCTGTTCAAAATTAGACCAAAAGGTTAGCCGGTTTCTGAAAACATCATCCGGGTCTATATGGAAGCAGCCATCATCGTGGTCTTTCCAGAACCAGTAGCAGCAGAAATAATCCCAACGTGATTCTTCTTCATATTCTGAACTGCTTCTTTCTGGCAGTCTCTCAGCTTATCCATACTAATATCCTAGTAAATCCCATCGTTTCTCTAAAACCTCTGACAGCTTTTACAGTAATGGAACCGTTGCGCTTGGATTTCTCCCATGCGCATCCCCGTGCTGGCGGCGATAAGATTGAAGGTGTACTGCCGGAGGTCACCCTTCCAAATTGTCATTTTTCGATCACAGCAGGTGTGCTCTTTGTCAGGCGTATCGTGGCGAAGTACGGAGGAATATGATGGAATAGGTATGATCGGCGGATGTCCGCATATGAGTGGAAGATTTGTTTGCCTAGCGCCCGTTTGTTGCGTATATACTGGCACCTATCCCAGATCCACCAATTTTCGGCGTATTTTCCGAATGTGAGTCACCGCTGCAGGGGGAGGTGGCCTGCCTTCAGCTGCTCATATGCCCAGGCCTCCGCAGTGCTTTTGGAGTTTTGTCCTGTGCTTACAGCGGTCATCCGTCGTCCACAAACGTCGTAGAACTGGCAGTAGTAGATGGTCTTATTTTTTTTCGTCTTTTGTGAAGATTGAACGGTTTGTGCGGCATGCATTGCCTCCTATACGTTTTCTGCTCAGAGTTTTGCTCAGATCCAGCGCTTCAACAACGTATAGAAGGAAAAATAAAAATGGCGTGCTATAACTAACTATAATGCTAGGAGCTATCTGCTGTGGAGAGGACTTGAACCTCCACGCCCATAACGGGCACTAGCCCCTCAAGCTAGTTCCCACCCAAATCTGCTTTATGGCTCTGATTGTACCCATTTGGCGCTTTTAGGACAAGAGAAGAATCAAAGACTTACGTGAGAGAGAATTATTCGCATACTCCTTGCATCGGCTTGGCGTTTTTTGGCTCGACGTGTACACTGGAGAATCTCAGAATAAATCTCATACTGGTGGGTCTGAGATTGAACGGAAACGGGCCGGGTGGTATTCGGATACCAGGACGGCTCCGAAAAGCCCAAGAAGGCCGCTTCTCGTACGAGGGGCGGGCGGTTGTCACGGGTGTCGTGATGCCCTCAATCACGACTCGCGGGCGTAGATCCTGGCCACCTTCGCAAACAAGTCAAAAATCCGATGTGCGAAGTCCACGGCCTCCTCGTCGGAAAATGATTGCCCATGAAGTCCTTCCCCCGCCCATAAGCTTAGAGGATGGTACAAAACTGGTGTTGCGTGATAAGAGCATATTTTGTTGCAGTTTGAAAACCTGGCTGCAATAATATGGTTGTCTCACATTACTGAGGTTGCTTTTTTCTCAGACAAGGTGTTATGTGAGCAAAGGGGACTCGCCATGTTTCGCTCTCTTAAAACAATGTTGTGGCTGCTTGCCCTTGTAGCCTCTGCTTTTCTCATTGGAGCTGGTATATTGGGTTCTTGGGCGCTGCAAAATAAGAAGTGGCTCATTTTGGGGATCTGCATCGTAGTTGGCGGCGCATCTGGATCTTTTGAAACCCGGATTGCACTTGCCCTCCAAAAAAGCAGCATTTATCAGGTTGTAAAAGAGGTCTACGGTAATCTGGAGGCTGCATATCATCTCGCGGGGTTCACATCTGCCGAACGGATCACACTCTATGTTCCGCATCGACGAAACCCCAACGTATTGATTCAGATTGTACCCTATGTTCCGACGAAGAAATTAGGACCCTTTAAGAAAGGACTGGACATCTCAAAAGGCATCACGGGTTTATGCTTCCGCACAAGAGAACGCAAGCTTGACATCTTGAAGCGTAGCGGAGATTTCAGAAACTATATGATTGCGCAATACGGGTTCACTCAAGCTGAAGCAAACATGCTTGAGGGCGACCGCAAAAGCTATCTCGCAATACCTGTGTTCAATAGGGAGAACAAGGCTGCGGGTGTAGTCTTTTGTGATTCAACAAGAGAAAGGGCCTTCACAGAACAGGCGATTGACCTGATTACGAGGGTTTGCATTCCGGTCGCGGAGTATGTATAATTGGAGTGGTGGGTACTCATGGGCAAATATAAAGACGCTTTGAAGAAAGCTGGTTGGGTGGTACAAGAAACCCAATCAAGCACGATTTTTTCCTCTACCGTCTCCGATGACCTTCAGAAAGCCATGAAAAAAGCCAATACGAGCACGGGCGCGCTCTCGGCGGGGACGGTACTCGTTGTGACGGATGCTTTTTTTGTTAAAAGTACTGTCATGGGGAGATCGATCTTCGAGCCAGCTGGTGATAAGAAGAAAAGCGATCGAGGAAAAAACAAAGCTACTGCAGCTCGGTCTACTACGAAGCAACGTAAAAAGGTCAGCTGATCCGAGCTAAATCTCTAAAAAACGAAAACTTAAAAAAGCGAACCAGAAACAAAAATAACGACCGCTCCTGAGCATTATTCTGCAGCTGGGCGGCCGACCAAGATTCTCCGCTCCAGAAATATCCTCGTAAAAATGGGTATTCCCAGATACGACCCCACCCGAGAAAATCGCTTGTAAGCAATCCTCGTGAAAGGTTTTTTAAATTTGCGCTCTGCCTTTTCTCATGGTACAATCTTTTCGGAATCAACCGCTACCGCGCGTCGATTCCTTGGAAGGGGCCGGGGAGCATGAAGCAAGCTTCTCGGTCTTTTTTTTGACCTAGTTGGGTTCAGGTACGGCAAGAGTGTTTGGTTTTGCCGGGTTGTTATCACCCTGTTCCGGTTGGCGCTGAAGCAGAGGCGGGCGACGGCGTCCCTTCCTCGCCTCCCGAATCTCTAATACTTGCGCTCTTTTATTAGAGATTAGTGGGTTATCCTTCCGACTCGATTCAAGCCGAGACAATCACTCACACACAACGAGAGAAAAAGCTTCTGCGTGCTTCTTTACGTCGAGTGGCGGTAGACTGTTCCAGGTTCCATTTTTCCAGTACCCAGGAATACCCACATCTGAGCTGTTGACGCAAGCGCCCCCCCCATACACATCAGTCCCATCTACCACTAGAGAATATACAGTTGCACCTTTCGTTGCATCGAGTGGAGATAGACCGTTCCAGGTACCGTTCTTCCAGTACCCAGGAACAAACACATCTGAGCTATTGATGCAAGACCCCGCCACATACACATCAATCCCATCTACCACTAAAGAAGATACAGTTGAATGTTTCGTTATATCGAGTGGGGGTAGACCGTTCCAGGTTCCATTCTTCCAGTACCCAGGAACATTCACATCTGAGCTGATGGTGCAAGCGCCCCCCCCATACACATCAGTCCCATCTACCACGAGAGGAAATACATATGCACCTTTCGTTACATCGAGTGGAGGTAGACCGTTCCAGGTTCCGTTCTTCCAGTACCCAGGAACATTCACACCCTCGCTGTTCGTACTATACCCCCCCGCATACACATCAGTCCCATCTACCACGAGAGAATATACATTTGCAGTTTTCGTTACATCGAGTGGAGGTAGACCGTTCCAGGTTCCGTTCTTCCAGTACCCAGGAACATCCACACCCTCGCTGTTCGTACTATACCCCCCAGCGTACACGTCAGTCCCATCTACCACTAGAGAATATACATTTGCAGTTTTCGTTATATCGAGTGGAGGTAGATCGTTCCAGGTTCCGTTCTTCCAGTACCCAGGAACACGCACATCTGAGCTGATGGTACAAACACCCCCCCCATACAAATCAGTCCCATCTACCACGAGAGAAAATACATATGCACCTTTCGTTACATCGAGTGGAGGTAGACTGTTCCAGGTTCCGTTCTTCCAGTACCCAGGAACATGCACACCCTCGCTGTTTATACTATACCCCCCAGCGTACACGTCAGGACCTACGTTACCTGGATCGCCGTTAAGGTTGCAGCCAGTTAAGACAAAGATACCAACGAGAAGTGATCCGAGCGAGAGCATAGTTCGCATGGATTTTCTATATCCCATCTTTGCCCCCCATGGATTTGTAAATATCTATGTGTCGCTTTTCTGTTTCATGAAAACACGACTGAATGAACCTTCGAAGCGCGCAAAAGATCGATGGTATTTATGCTGGGATTGGCCATTGCGAATAGTTACGCCCTCTTATCCACCGAGGCTATTGCTAAAACACTACTTTTCAAGCAACACCGATACATTCAATAATTAATTATGAGACATTTCTCAGTAAATTTCAAAAAAATCCTCTAAGTACTGACTTGCCTCGCTCAGTCTTCTGATTTTCCTAACTCCCTAATAAAATCACCAATAAATTAGGGTTCAAGCCAGCACCTTCCGTAGTGCCGGCGCAGCGGCTCGGTGGCGATCACAAGACGGGGCAGGTTTTGTATATTTCTGTCGAAGCTGCTTTTTGTTTGAGTTGGAATCACATTTCATTAACCTGGTACACTCGGGAGCTTGTGTTAGTTCCTGTCGTTACTTGAGCATATCCTCGGTTTCTCTCGTGCTTCTCGTGCTTCGTGTTTGCCTTATAATTGAGTTAACTTTGATTTTAGGAGGGCAAAATGAAGGGGTTCAGGTTGATCCGGTGGTTTGGGTTAGTAGCTCTTTTGGCGTTATCGCTTGTTGGGTGTGCATCGATCAAAAAAGCATTTGAGCCTGCCGTGGGGCTAACCATTCAGTACCAAAGCGTTCTTACCATCGAACATATCATGATTTTTAACGCCGAGAACAACCTGCTACTCGAGAATTGGACAGGAGAATTGAGGCAGCCTTATTTCAAATTCTATACCTATGACCCGGGAATATACAACGTCTCGATAACGGACTCTTGGGGCGATACCCATACACTTCAAAACGTTGAAGTTATTCCCGATGGTCACACGTCTGTGATATTTAAGAGTGGTGAGCTCACCATAGAATACAAAAGGAAACAAGAATAAAAAATGGTCTTCAGGGAATTCCGGGGGAAGGGCGCAAATGAAACCCGGCAGGGAAGGCGGGAAACAACGATTCCACCCACCCCCGGCCGGGTCTGCGGTGGTTCTTGGTCTCAAGTTAACCCGGATACGCCGGAGTCTCAATCCCTCTCCCGGAATTCCTAGAAGAACCAAAAAAAACAGGAAACCCGCAAAAATGATAGTGAAAGCGGGAATGACGTCACAGAACCGGTAAAAACTGTCCTGAAAAGCCTCCTTACCAACTTCTTGTTAAATGAAACAGACATAAAAATAGCGACTTCCAGTGTACACCAGAAAGCGCCATGTTCGAGCATGGTTGCTCCATCTCCCCGTGTGCAACTCTCTTTATAGCCCTCTCCATTCGGCTGCCAAACCGTAAGCCTTCTTAATTCAACGAGTTATCAAAGAGCATGCCGTTCCGGGCAGGGCGGAAGCGGTATTGAGTCAGATTTCCGCTTGTGTGCCAACGGGCCTCCCGGTTTCCGGCAGTCATCTCGGAACGCAATCTCCGGGTTGGAATCTCACACTTCCCATACGACCTCGCAGGCCAGGTATTCACTCAGGACCATCCGGGCAAGCACTCCACCTGTCTCGGCCACGGCATACCGATAACGACCCGGCTGAACCACGATCCAGTCTCCAGATTGTTCGAACCGGTCAGGAGATTTGCCGAACGTTCGGAGTAATGCCCGGCTGCCGATTTCCGGGCACAAGTCCAGTTTTCCGGACGTCAGCTGCTCAAATGCAGATCTCTCCTCTTCTCTCAACACCTGCAGCGGCGCAAACGTGACTTCGACCGGTTTTTCGAATTTCGGGTACAGCTCATATGAGGTGTGTCCTCTTGCGAGCTTCAAGACCACATTTCGAACACGATTAGCCTCCGGTTCCCATAGTAAATTGCCCGCTTCGTCCTTCCTTCGGGAACCCTCGATTCTTTGTTGCAACGCCGGATTTCCATCCAGAATCCGCTTTACATTGGGACGTCGAAGACCAGCGGTCTCTGTGCCGCCACATATAACGCAATCAATGAAGCAAGCCAGATACTGTTCATCCAGCGAGAAAGACGCATTGCACCAGTCGCAGGCTCCGACGACGGGTAACTGGGCCGGATAGGGTTCGTCCAGTAAAACCTTCGACGGAACGTGATCGCGTGTATCGGGCTGAGCGCCACAATAGACACACATTCCAGTCAATCGTTCATCCATGAATAGATGGCGCGGGTCCATTATTCTCCCTTTCGCGCAGCCGGCTTTTTATCAGCGAAGGCCAGATCTATTTCGGCCTATTCGCAATATTATTTCTTCCTTCCGTTAGTTGTGCAGAAACGCATTGCAAAGTAATCGAAGTTGCCTCCTTGAGTTTCTTCAGAAAAAAAACAACCTCTGCCAAATTCTGATAGACAAGACTGAACGACCGTGCTATCGCTTCCTAACTCACTTTGTCGCGGTTAGGCACATCGACATCAGGGGGCATTTATCACAACGCGGTTTGCTAATCAGGCAGGTTGTGGCGGCAAGGTCCAGGATTGCCCAATTCATCTCCTTCGCCTCTTGGCACTGCACGACCTTTAAAGCCAGTTCCTGGAGGTATGGATCATAACGAATATCTGCAAGCTTCCGGGAGCCGAACATCCGCTCCAGTACCCTTGCCATGTTGGCATCGAGTAATGGCTGCGCCTCGCCGTGGCAAAGCAGCAAGATTGCATTGGCGATATACTGGCCGACCCCGGGCAGGGCTTCGATTCCCTCGCGTTCCCTGGAAAATCGCCCGTTCTTTTTGGCCATCTTTCGAGCCAGTGCTTGGATCGAAGAAGCCCTACGGCGCCATAGACCTATTGGCTGGAGATAGCACTGAAGACGGACAATGCTTGCAGAGCCAAGTCGTTTCCATGACGGAAACTCCGCGATGAACTTCGGGAAGAAGCTCGCCACGGTTTCCGCACGCGTTCTTTGAAGTAACATTTCGGCAATAATGTACTGGTACTTACTGGTAGAGGCTTTCCGCCAGGGGAACTTGCGCCCATGGTCTTCGAACCAGCGAAGTAATCTGCGTCTCAGCCGGGCGAGTGTCCGAGGATCGGGAAGCCGAGAGTCTCCTTCATGTCGTGATCTGGCCGGGTATGCACCTCTACTTGGCACCGTTCTCTTCATGCCATGGCGTCAATTTCGTTCCAAGAGGAACACGCGGCCCTTTCGTTCCTCTGCCAAGCCCAGCCGCTCAAGCTGGTGAACGAGGTTCCCTATCGGAAGCTTCGAGGTGTCAAGACCATCGGCCTGGGAGAGCTCATCGCGGGTCGCGCTGCCAAGTTCTTGAAGCTTGGCCCATACCAGGTGCAGCGGATAATTCATGGTGCGCAGGATCATGTGCGGGTAATGGCGGTTATCCACCAACGCCTGAAACCGTTCCAGATTGGCGACATCTCCCTCTTTCCCCTCGCAGCCAAGCAACTGCACGATGCCCCTGACCCGGTCGGCATCCCTTCCATTACCATGCACTATCTTGGTGGCCATCGATGCGGATATATCGCCTGGGAAATCAGACGGATACTGGGAGGACAGGATCATGCCAACGCCGTAGGCACGGCATTCGCGTACGAGTCGCAGCATGTAGTCCGAGTTAAGAACACGGTGCCCCTCGTCGAACACCAGGAATTGCCGAATAGCTCCAGAGTGAGGTTGGGCATTATAGTACGCATGAGAAGATAGAACAACAAGCTGCGCGAGCGTGTTCTTTATTTCGTCGCTGGGAATTTGGCTTAGGTCCAATACGGCCGCGCGATTTACAAGACCATGGAAAGACTGGCCCCGGAATTCTTCCCGGAAGAGCTCCAGCGTGAATAAGGGATCGAGACGGTTGTACGCCGCCGGATTATCATGCTGAAGGGAAACGCCAACGTTTGAGAAATCCGGGAAGCGAAGATCATCGGTAAAGGGTGTGGAACCCGTCGTTGGAATCCCGGCCGAAGTGAATGCCGCAACGATGGCGTTCTTCACGGCGACCTGCTGCTGCGCGCCGAGGCCATATGTTCGCTTGAGAACAGACGACACGCCCT
>JABUBQ010000057.1_pt1 | contig 14168 bp, 11 predicted proteins | sample 7240351 | NCBI WGS metagenome assembly JABUBQ01 (sample SAMN07256348, study PRJNA390944) | subsurface metagenome | isolation source: Methane hydrate marine sediment | place: Pacific Ocean: Eastern North Pacific, ODP site 1244 | collected 2002 | reverse complement strand
TTAAGCCCTACCCGATCTCCTATCTCTTTAACCATAGGAGCGGAAAACATGGCTCCGGCTGGCATAGGCAGCAAACCCAAAAAAGAAGGGATAAAGGCCAATATCAATCTATAGTCCTTTACCAACTTTTGAAGGGAATCAACTATATCTTTTAAACTTTCTATCCTTTTTAAAATACTGCTTAGCAAAAAAACCAATACAATTATTCCGATTAATCTAATAGTTATCGGGTCCATTGTCGCCTGTACAAAATTAATTCCTATTTCTTTGAGGTTCAATCCGAATAATAACCCTAATAACAAGGAGGACAGCAGTATAATATACCCTAAATTCCATTTCTTTCTTATTAAGAAAATAATTATAGCGATTACTACCAATAATTTTATAATTTCTGTCACTTTAATTTCACCAATTTATTCTTTCTGTGATTTATTTTTTTGTTTCTTTCCGTATTTCTTTCTGCGTTTCTTTCTGTATTTTCTTTTTTTCCTCTTTAAATTTAATCCCCTGTACATTAACATCGACCTTAAGAACTTTTAAGCCGGTCATGGAACAGATAGCGTCTTTTACTCTACGCTGTACCTCTTCAGCTACTTTAAAAATTCCTACTTCGTAAGCGGTAACAATAGGAATAGTAATTGCCGCTTCTCCCGGCTTCATCCACACTTCCACGCCCTTAGCCAGGTCCTTCCGGGATAATATATTGGGTGATTTACCCCTATGCCCGCTGGTGATACCGACCACTCCTCTAATTTTTATAGTTTCTAAAGCAGCAATTACGGCTACTACATCTTTGGAAACCGCTATATTCCCTAATTCTTGTTCTTGGGGATTACCTTTAACAACCTGTTTATCTGACATTCTTATCCACCACACTTTTTAAAAAATTTAATTAAACTATTTTTTGTCTTCATAAAATATTTTATCTATGTGTATCTTGATTTCTTTTGTTTCAATCCCGCTTGTTTCTAAAATATATTCCTTTGCCTTTCGTTGAATTTTCTCTGAAAGTTCCGGAATGTTTACGTCCTGCTTTACGGAAAGATGAAGATCTATATTTATTCCCCCGGACTTTAGAATATTAACCTCTGGCCTCGTTTCCCTAATCTCTTCCATCCCTTTAACCACTTTTAAGGCCAAACGCTTTATAGACCCGATAGAAATTTTAATTTCCCCAAATGAAGTCTTTTGAACTACGGATAAATTTCCCTTATTAATTTGAGCTTTTTGCCAGATTAAATAAATAGCCAAAAAAATTAATAAAACCCCCACTAAGCCCAAGATGATCTGGTTGAAGAAATTAGAATAAATCCAATAATTTGTTTTAAAGAAAAAACTTTCTAAGGAAAATAATCTTAAAGAAAGAGCCAAAAAAATTCCGGAGATAAAAACTGTAACCAATAAAAACAAAACAAAAATTAAATTATTAAAACTCTCTTTACTCATTTTAAATCATCCTTTCTATTTTTTCCTACCCATTATAATTCTAGCGTGGAGCGTACAGCATTTAGCGTATATTTTTGAGTTAATAAAATTTGTCGTAATTACACTAAAAATTTATCCTCTATTTAATATTTTAAATCTTGGTTTCCGAATTCTAACTTTTATTTTCTTTGCTATATACTATATACTCGATACTATTTATATGCTAAGGACTAATTTGCCCTTCTTTTAATAGCAAACCAGCAATTCTTCGTAAATCTTCTTTGCTATAAAATTCTATACTTATATTCCCTTTCTTGCCGTCATATAATATGCTTATCTTAGTCCCTAAAATATCTCTTAATTTTCCCTCTACCTCGGGGAAACGCTCAATGGTAATATTCTTAACTTTAAATTGCTTTTTTTGCACCTTTTCAATGTTTTTAATCAGCCGCTCGGTATCTCTTACCGATAAATCATTAGATATTATTCTGTCACACACTGCTTTTTGCACTTCTTCATCTTCTATGCTTAATAATAATTTGGCGTGGCCAAAGGATATTTTCCCTTCAGAAATATTTTTTTGTATATCCGGATTCAATTTTAATAGTCTGATGGTATTTGTGACCAAAGCCCTACTCTTTCCAGTTGCTTCTGCTAATTCTTGTTGGGTAAGTTTAAACTCATCTATCAATCTTTTGAAGGCATTGGCCTGTTCAACAGGATTAAGATCTTCTCTTTGAATATTTTCTACTAAGGCAATCTCTAAACTTTTTTCATTGTTAATGCTTTTAATAATTGCCGGTATCTTCTTTAGACCGATCTCTTTAACAGCCTTTAACCTCCGTTCTCCGGCAACAATCTCATACCCATTAGCCATTTTCCTTACTACGATCGGTTGAATTATTCCGTGCTTCTTAATTGATCCTTTCAGCTCTTCCATTTTTTCTCTATCGAAATTTTTGCGGGGCTGAAAAAGGCCAGGGGTTAAGCTTTCTACGTCCATTTCAATAACAAGTCCTTTTTCTTTGTGTTCGGCCTTGGGGATAAGGGCTTCTAACCCTTTTCCCAATCCTCTTTTAATCATTTGATATCACCTCTCGGGCTAATTTTTTATAAGCTATCGCCCCTTTAGATTTTGTATCATATAACACAACCGGTTTGCCGTAGCTGGGGGCTTCGCTCACTCTGACATTTCGTGGGATAACTGCTTTAAATATCTTTCCCTTAAAATATTTTTTAACTTCCTTAACAACATCGCGGGAAAGATTTGTGCGGCTATCATACATAGTCAGTAGAATACCTTCGATTTCTAAAGATGAATTTAGATTTTCTCTGACTAAATTTATAGTTTTTAGTAATTGCCCAATACCTTCTAAGGCATAATATTCACACTGTATGGGAATAATAACCGCATCGGCAGCAGTAAGAGAGTTTAGGGTTAAAAGACCCAGAGAAGGGGGGCAATCAATAATTATGTAATCATAATCATCCTTTATTGGTTTAATTGCGTGTTTTAATTTGTTTTCCCGGGAGATATAATTGACTAATTCTATTTCTGCTCCGGCTAATTGAATGGTAGAAGGTAAAATATATAAATTTTTTACCTGGGTCGGTAAAATGATTTCTTTTATCGGCGCTCGATTAATCAATAAATCATAAATACATCTTTTAACTTTTGTTCTATCCAAACCTATGCCGGTGCTGGTATTCCCCTGGGGGTCTATGTCTATCAATAATGTTTTTCTTTTATGTAAGGCCACAGAAGTACTTAGATTTACTGCAGTAGTGGTTTTACCTACTCCACCTTTTTGATTGGTGATTGCCAAGAGCTTGGTCATAAATATTCTCCTAAAATGATTACACCGGCTATAAATTAGTCGTTAGTGAATAGTCGTTAGTCGTTAGCACAAAATACAAATTACAAAATTAATTAGTCGATAGTTGTTAGTTTTCGGTTTATAAATGCAAAATAACATGGTTAACCAGTCTTTGTCTTAACTGGTAAACCGGCTAACTGGCTAACCGAGTAACCAACTAACAAATCAAGACATACAATTAAATTATAACTATTTACGTGAGTATTAGATTGTACAGAAATTATAAAAAGAACATTTGTTCATGACAATTAATGTTCCACGTGGAACGCTTGTTTATTAATACAGGTTTAAAATTTTCAATTGTCAGCTTACAATTGCAAGTTGCGCTTAGTATATAGTATGTAGTTGTATAGTAAAGAAAATATATTAAATAGATACAAAATAAATTAGTTGTTATTTTATTGCGTTTTATGTTATTGCCACGAATCTGGTGTAGGGGGCGGATTAATACACCCCGGTCTATATGGGCAACTTCTTTTCGCGGGTTCGATGAATCGAACCCCTACCTTAGTTCAGAGAAAGGTATTCCCCTTTTTCACAAAGACTGTCCCCGTGAAAACGGGGAACAAGCTCACCTATATATTAATCGATAATTTATAGTTTACAGTTTTCAGTTATTGTAGGGACGTATTACAATGCGCCCCTACTACACGCTGTACGCTAAACGCTATCCGCTATATTTCAAGATACGAGATACGAATTAATTGACCAGTTCACCAATTAATATTAGTTGCTCAAGTTGTGTAGTGTGTAACCTGTAATAAGTAAACTGTTTTTGAAAACTTAAAACATAAACTTACTACTAATCACGCAATTAGTCTGCCAGCCTACTGGTCATCCAATCTTCCAGTCAAATTAGTCATTAGTGTTAAGACAAGGCAAGTCGGTTATCGGCTTTGTTTTAATTTTAAATTTTAAGTTATGGTTTCGCGTTTTTATTTTTCTGCAATATATTATTTATATTATCAAAAATATTTCAAAATTACAAAGGTCTTTTTTGGGGAAGACCTTCTTTTCTAGGGTATTTCGAAGGAGTATCTTTTATTTTCTTGATTACTAGAAGATATCTTTCCTGATTTATAAAGGGAATTCTAACGTTTTCCGCTCCAATCAGCTCTCCACCTAAAACCTGAACCGTCTTAAGGCTTTTTTCTGTTTCTTGCTTATACGACCTTCCTTTCTGAGCTATAAACAATCCCCCCACTCTTACTAAAGGAAGGCAATATTCGCTGAGAACGTTTAAGGGAGCTACTGCTCTGGATATAACAATATCATATTTCTCCCGAAAATCTACACTTCTCCCGAATATTTCTGCTCTACCGTTGAGTATTTTAACTTTCTGAAAATTTATTTCCTCTGTTACCTTTTCCAGAAATATGGTCTTCTTCTTTCTTGCTTCCAGGAGAGACAATCTAATTGAAGGATATATTATTTTAATCGGCATGCCCGGGAAGCCAGCGCCTGCTCCTACGTCAATTACGCTTATTCCTTCTATATTAACATACTTATTAATAACTTTTACACAGCTAATAGAGTCTAAAAAGTGTTTAATGATTATTTCCTTGGGGGTTTTCAAAGAAGTTAAATTTATTTTTTGATTCCATTGTACTAATAACTCTAAATATCGGGAAAATTTTCTAATCTGTTCATTATTAATATTAATTCCCATTTTTTGGCAGCCATCAATTAAAATATTTTCATCATCCTTTAACAAAAAAATAAATCTCCTCTTTTAAATTAGTCGTTAGCATTAAATACAAGCTTTCATTTTGCGGTTCTCAGTTGTTAGCTTAGAGTTTCAAGATGCAAAATACGTTTAGTATATAGTATATAGTAAAGAAAATACGTAGAATATATACAGGATAACATAGACAATCAGTCTTTATCCTAACTGGTAAACCGGGTAACTGGCCAACAGGGTAACTTTTCTCACGCAATACGCAATGCTCGATATTCAATACGGTTCTATTCTGGCTCCTGACTCCTGACTTCTATTTTCTCTGCGAGATACGAATTTAGTTTTACGCTTTTCGTTTTTCGCTATATACTATATACTCACTAACTAACGACTAACGCCTATTCACTATCGACTAGTTATGCTTTTCCACAATTTATCCACATGCATAAAATAATATTAGATATTATGATTTAAACCCATTCTAATTCAAATTTCAAAAAACCACAATCAAAAAATTATTTTCAGTTTGTGGATCCTTGGTTCCTTGCTATAAATAAATTGATTAAACATTTTACATAAGTATTTTTTAAACTTATTTTTTTATGTGAATATATGCTCTGATTGGGGAAATAGCTTAAAAGCTTTGTTTCTAACTAATTTAAAGTTTTCCACAGTTTATTCACAGTTGGTTTTTAAAATGTTCCACGTGGAACATTGCTTATTTAAGAGAAGATTTTTTACCGTATTATGCAAAATTAATATATTATTTTCCGATACAAAAACGAGAAAATATATCATTAACTATTTCATCACTTATAGAATCCCCGGTTATTTCCCCTAAAGAATCAAGGGCATCTTTTAAGTCGACAGTTAAAAAATCATATGCTATTTTATCCTTCAGTCCTGCCAATACATGCTCTAATCCCTGTTTCGCCCTATTTAGTCGGTTTGCCTGCCTTATATTATTTATAACCACTCCATTTTCTGGTATCACTAAGCCCTCTGTAGCTGCCCGGGCAAGCTTTTCTTCTAACTCTTCTGTACCAATCTTTTCTTTCAAAGATATCTTTATACTATCTTTGATATTTAAAAGACCAAATAGCTTTTGTCTGTCAATCTTTTCCTTTAAATCTATCTTGTTTTCGATTACTATAACTTTTTTGCTTTCATTCTTTCCTTTTTTTATTTCTTTAATTACTTCTTTGTCTTCTGAAGACAGGGGAACACTTGAATCAAACATAGCCAAAATTAGCTTTGCTTCTTGTAAATGTTTCATCATCCTTTTAATGCTTATCTTTTCAATGATATTTTCTGGAGTTTTAAGCCCGGCGGTATCTATTACCTTAAAAGCTATTCCTTTAATATTGATTAGCTCTTCGATGGTATCTCTTGTTGTCCCCGGCAGACGAGTAACAATAGCCCGATTTTCTCTTAACAAAGTATTGAAAAGACTGGATTTCCCTACATTAGCCTTTCCAACTATCAAAGTATTTATCCCTTCTTTAAGCATTTTCCCGTAGTCTAGAGTCTCTATGAGGGAATTAACCTCTTTTAAAATATAACTTATATTTTCTTCTACTTTTTTCGGGCATATCTCTTTAATGTCCTGGTCGGGAAAATCCATAGGGGCTTCAATCTCTGCGGAAATCCTTATCAACCTATTCCTCAAATCTGTAATCTTCTTCTTTAAGCTCCCACCCAATTGGGCTAAGGAAGAACTTAAGCTCCTCTCGGTTTTAGCCTGAATAAGGTCAATTACTGCTTCAGCCTGGCTTAAATCAATTCTACCGTTTAAAAAGGCTCTTTTAGTAAATTCTCCCGGTTCAGCCATCCTCGCCCCGCAATTAATCGCCGTTTCCAGAACTTTCCTGAGAGAGATCACTCCACCATGGCAATTGAATTCTATAATATCTTCCCGGGTATACGTTTGGGGTTTTTTCATTAAAACTAAAATAACCTCATCAATTTTCCCCTCGCTTCCCGGATCTACTACAAATCCATAATGAACGGTATAATTAGAAAATTCTTTAATCTTTTTTTTATTTAATTTTTTATCTCTAAATAACTCTTGGGCTATTCTTAAGGCTTTTGGGCCGCTTATTCTGACAATGCCAATTCCACTTTCCCCAATTGGGGTAGAAATAGCAGCAATGGTATCATTTTCCCAAAATTTCATAAGCATTCTCCTTGTTTAGTCGCTAGTTCAATAGTGAACAGTCGTTAGTATATCGTATCGAGTATTGCGTTAATAAAATCAGAATTCGGAAATAAGGCCACGATGATGCATCGTCCCTGGAGTAGGACATGCGAGACGCCTGGTTAATATTTTTATCCCACACCCGCTTTCGTGAGTGTAAACTGCAGTGGGAATCCGGAACAATACTTAAAGATAGATTCCCGTTTCCATGGGAATGACAGAAGTAGGGGCGCAGGGCAATACGCAATACGAATTTATTCTGTCTCCTTGCTTCTTCATTCTATTTTCTTCACGGGATACGAGATACGAATTCAGTTTTGCGCCTTTCGTTTTTCACTATATACGCTATAGACTATATACGAGATTGCCGCACTCCCTACGGTCGTTCGCAATACAAAAAAAGGAGATAGTCAGTTTCAATTACTTCTAGTATCTGACTCCTTCTTTCTTCACGATATAATATCATATTAAATACTAATAACAAAAAAGCATAAAAAGATCAATATTCATCCTGGGGATAATATCTAACTTTTTATGCTTGCTGATAATTCTTTATTATTCTTCTGTATTGTTTTCGTTTTCTTTTGGGGCTATAATGACTTTTCTAAAAGGCTCTGTCCCTTCACTATAAGTGGCTATCAGGGGCTCTTCCTGTAAAACAAGATGAACAATTCTTCTTTCCACCGCATTCATATAACAAAGAGCAATCTTTTTTCCTGTTTTTTTCACTATTTCTGCTTTTTCATGAGCGTATTTGGAAACAATATCTTCTCTTCTTTCCTTATAACCTTCGATATCAACTATTATTTTTTTTCTTTCAGGTTCTTCGATTTCTTTATTAGCTATAATGTTAACAATATATTGAAGGGCATCAAGAGTATGTCCATGTCTTCCAATCAATACTCCGGGATTAGAGGTTTTTATTCCTAAAACAATTGTATTAACCTCTTCGTTGTTAATTACCTGTATTTCTCCGTCCTCTGTGATAAAATTTACTATTTTTTCCAGAGTTATTTTAGCTTTTTCTTGAAGATTTAATTCAAAGTCATTGATGTTTTCCAAATCTGTTCCCTCTTTCATGTCTAAACTTTAGATTTATAATTCTGGTGTAATGCAGTTGGATAAAATATTCATCTTTGATTTAATTGTATCCTTTGATTCGTTAGTTGGTTACTTGGTTAACTGGTTAGCTAGTTGGAGTTACCCTGTTAGCCAGTTAGCCGGTTTACCAGTTAGGACAAAGATTGATTAGCCATATTATTTTGCGTCTGTTTTCTGTATTTTTTTTGCTCTGTACTGCATGCTATATATACTAAATGCACTTTCAATTCGAGTCCTGTATTTTGTGTTTTTCTTACACTTATTACCCGCGCCTATACGCTATACGCTATACGCTCCAAGCTAGGTTTATTCGCTAACGAGTATTAAATGACTAATTTATCTTCTTTTGCCTTTTTTATATTTTTTAGTTTTTGTCTTGCCTCCGGAGGGGTTTCCTACGCCTGTTCCTTCATAACCCGGGATCCAGGGTTCTTCTTTAAGAGACACCGGTTTCTCCGGTTTTTTGTCAGTTGGTTTCTCTCCTTTACCCAAAACAATTTCTTTTGGGGCTTCGGCTATTACAGGTGCTTTTTTGTTAATCAGGTATTGCTGGCCAATTCCTAAAAGAGTAGAGGTAAACCAGTACAAGGTTAAACCAGAAGGCAGGCTGAAGCTCATAAATCCAATCATTAAGGGCATCATGATGGTCATCATCTTTTGAGTCTGTTCGCCAGACCCTCCGCCTTTGCCTGCGGCAGCACCGGGGGAGGTCATCTTTTGTTGAATATACATTGAGCCTCCTACTAAAAAAGGCAATATCCCAATATGCTCTATTCCAAAAATTCCACCACCTAAACCAATTAACTGCTCTGGAGCAGCCAATCCCCCCACAATTACGGGTAAGCCATCTTTTAAAATTTCAACTTGATTGGCAATCCATAAAAATCCACCGTTTATTATTTCGGTGTTAGGAATATGATATTTAAACACTCTTAAGGTCTGGAAGAGCAGGATTAATATGGGCATTTGAATTAACAAAGGCAAACATCCGCCCATAGGATTGACTTTATGTTCCTTGTACAAAGCCATTAACTCCTTGTTTAAACTTTCCTTGTCGTTCTTATATTTCTCCTGTACCGCTTTCATTAAAGGCTGGATTTTCTGCATCTCCCTCATGGAAACCATCTGTTTCTGCATTAAGGGATACAAGATTAACCTAATAAAAATAGTTAGTAATATAATAGCAACTCCATAATTGTGGGTAAAACCATAGAGCACTGTTAACAGTTTAGTGACCAGCGTGATTAAAGAACTCCACATATTTTCTCCTTTATCTTTTTGTTTTTTTGTTTTTCTTCTATTATCTTTATTTTATTTATATTGTCGTATTATGTGTTATTTTTTATGTGCACAATGTGCACAAACCCCCGAATAATCGGGAAGGGGATCATAGCCTCCCGAGCTAAAGGGGTGGCAGCGCAATACCCTCCCCGCAGAAAGCCGCAAACCTTTTAAAAAGCCGTATTTTTTTAGGGCCTGTGTGGCATATTCGGAACAGGTAGGATAAAACCTACAGGTGGCAGGTTTTAAAGGGGATATATATTTTTGATAAAAACTTATTAGTAAAATAATTATTTTATTCATAAAATCCTTAACAAAGACCTATTGCTTCTTCTTTTCTTTAAGAAAGAGCATAGATTTTCTTTATATTGGTTTAAACCTCCTGTTTGCTGCTTCTTTTTTATAAAAACAATCTCCCTTTATCAAAAAGGCTTTCTAAATCATGATATGTCTCGAAATAGTTTGATTCCCTAATATTGTTTTTGGTCTGTACGATTATATCATATCCTGGAAGTAATTTCTTGTTTAGCAATCGGCTTGCTTCTTTTAGCCGTCTTTTTATCTTATTTCGAACTACTGCCTTTCCTGTCTCTTTTTTTACTACTATCCCCAATCGGTTAAAATCATAATCGTTTTTTAAAATAAATATTATTAAATTCTTGTCTTCGGTTCTTCTGCCTTCCGAAAAAACCTTCTTAAATTCACTGGTTTTTGACAATTTTCTCTTTATCAAAATTCCTCTTATGTTTATAAAATTAATTATCCGGATACCGTAAGACGCTTACGCCCTTTTAAACGCCTTCTCTTTAATATCACACGGCCGGCTTTAGTACTCATTCTTTGACGAAATCCATGTACTTTCAGTTTTTTTCTGGTGTTTGGTTGATAGGTCCGCTTCATTTAACTGGCTCTCTCTTTCTTTGTGAAAAATGTAGAATTTAAAATTCAATGAAAATTATATCTTTAATATACTCTAAATGTCAAGCTTATGGGGAAAGTATATAGTATCGAGTATCGAGTTAAGAAAGAGAAAAATACAAATAAAGTAGTATTCTTCTTTTTATCTAACTACCTCACTAAAGTTTAGACTAACGGGAGAATCCCGAAATTTTATTTTCGCCTTTAAAGCTCTCTGTTCCGGGTAGATATGTAAACTTTGTTTGTCAGCTGCCTTCCCGCCCCCAGTTAACGCGGAAAAATATTTTTGCTTAATAAAAATATTTTTGCTATTATAAGTATAAAATAAATTGCATTTTCACCCAAGTTGTCCACAGATGTTAATAAACTGTTAATAACTTCTTTAAGTCCTTTAATTTTAGCTGTTTAGCAATCTATAAATAAAGTATTAAAGTTTATTTTTTCGAGGAAAATGTTAAAATTTAATAAAAAAACTCTCCTGGGGTTTTCCACAGACAGCTGTTAACTTTGGGGAAAATTCATAAAACCCCCATAACCTATAGGTTTTCGCAAATAGTTTATAGTTTGATAACTCTTTTTCACTCTATAAAACTTTTATAATCAAATTCGGATAAAAAATATTTAATTGTACGGGAAGGTGTATATATATGGAGTTTGCAGAGATTGAAGAACTGTGGAATAAAATTTTGGAAACAATTAAAGAAGAATTGAGCCCCCAGGCTTATAATAGCTGGTTCAGCCAAACAAAAGTTGTAAAATTCGATGAAAACGAGTTGATACTTTCTGTCCCCGGCGACTTTTGCAAAGATTGGTTAGAAAAACATTATACCGCCTTTATTAAGGATGTTCTTAAAAGGACTCTTGGCTCAGATGACAATTTAAAAATAGAGTTTAGAACAGCTGATCAAAAATCTTCCACTCCTGCTCACTCTACCCCTCACTCCAAAAAGAACATAAAAAAAGCAGAGCCTTTTTCAAAAGACAATAAACTTGTTTTAACCCCAAAATACACTTTCGATAGTTTTGTGGTGGGGGACGGTAACCGCTTTGCCCACGCTGCCTGCCTTGCAGTAGCTCAATCTCCCTCTAAATCTTACAACCCTTTATTTGTATATGGGGGAGTAGGCTTGGGTAAAACTCATCTAATACAGGCCATTGGTAGATACATTACGCAACAAAAAGGTAAAATTAAAGTTTTGTATATATCTTCGGAAAAATTCACTAACGAGATGATTGATTCTATAAGGGATGACCGTACTGTTGCATTCCGTGATAAATACCGCAGTGTAGACGTGCTATTAATCGATGACATACAGTTTTTGGCCGGGAAAGAGAGGACCCAGGAAGAATTTTTCCATACCTTCAATACTTTGTATGATTCTAATAAACAAATAGTAATCACCAGTGACCGGCCCCCAAAAGATATTCCTACTTTAGAAAATCGCTTAATCTCTCGTTTTGAATGGGGATTAATAACTGATATCCAGCCTCCTGATTTCGAGACCCGTATTGCTATTTTAAGAAAAAAGGCCCAGGCAGAAAATTTAAATGTGCCTGCTGAAGCAATCGACTTTATCGCCGAGAAAATTCCTTCTAATATCAGACAATTAGAAGGAGCTTTAACTAAATTAGTTGCCTTTTCTACTTTCACTAAAAAGGAATTATCTGTTTCTTTAGCCCAGGATATATTAAAAGATATTATCCCTTTAGAAAATAAAAAGATTTCTATTGGTCAGATTCAAAAAACGGTAACAGATTATTATACTATTAAAGTTAATTCTTTATTATCTAAAAAAAGGACTAAAGATGTTGTTTTGGCCAGACAGGTGGCTATTTATCTCTCCCGGGAATTAACCGATCTGTCACTAACTTCAATAGGGGAAGCCTTTGGTAGAAGAGACCATACCACCATTATTCATTCTTACACTAAAATTAAAAATAAAATTAATAAAGATAAGGGTTTTAAAGATATTATAGATAATTTAAGTTTAAATATTAGAAAAGGTTAATTGTTAATAACCTTTTAATAATATGTTTAAAACTTTCAGTTGTTAGATATTTTTTTTAATTGGAAATAAAAAATGGGGAATTTGTTAATATTTAAAAACTTTATCCCTAGTTTTATCCACAGGATGTTTATAATAAAATATTAAGATTTGTTTTTCTTTCCCCAATTTCAACAATACTACTACTAATAATACTATATCTTTATTTAATTATTTAGAGTAAAGGAGTAAAAATATGAAGATTATCTGTTCTCAAGAAAGTTTATTACACGGTATCCAAACAGTACAAAAGGGAATATCCAGTAGAATTGGACTCCCCATCTACAACGGAATACTTTTTGAAGCGAATGAGGACAATAAAGTCCATCTATTCGCTACTGATTTAGAAATCGGGATAGATTGTTATATCCCGGCACAGGTTATTGAGACCGGTTCTACGGTTATCCCCAGCAGAATAATAAGCGAATTGATTAAAAAGTTTCCTGAAGGAAAAATAGAGATAGAATGCTCAGATAATAATATAACTACCGTTAAAGAAAATAGTTCTAATTATAAAATTTTAGGTTTTTCCGCAGAAGAATTCTCTAATTTTCCGGAAATAAAAATAAGAGCCAAAACTAAACTGAACCAAAAATTATTAAAAGAAGCTATTCAGCAAGTTATATTCGCTACATCACGTGACGAAAATAGAACCTTTTTAAACGGAGCTCTATTTAAAATAATAGATAATAAAATAGAAATAGTTACCACTGATAGCCATAGATTAGCTCTTAAAAATATTGAGTCGATAAAAATAGAAAGCCTTTTAACTGAAGGGGTAGAAGTTATTATTCCATACCGGGCACTTTCAGAATTATCCAGACTCCTTTTAGATAATAAGGAAGTGTTTGCCGAAGTCAGAATTGGAGAAAAACAGATTTTGTTTATTTTATTTCCTGACGGCCAGAAGAACAGTATAAGAATATATTCTCGATTAATAGAAGGGCAATTTCCGGATTATCACCAGATTATTCCAGATTCCTTTAAAACCGAAATAAAAGTGAACACCAAAAATTTTACGGATAAAATGGAAAGAATTTCTCTTTTTGTAAGAGAAGATTTAAATACGGTAAAAATGGAAGCTATTAATGAAAGAGGTGACCAAAAAGAGGAAAGATGCGAAATAATTTTGAAAGCTGAGAGCCCGAGCACCGGAGAAGCTTCTGAGAAGATTTCTTGTTTAAAAAAAGGAGAAGACATTACCATAACTTTTAACACTGATTATATTTTAGATGTATTAAAGATAATAAAAAAAGAAAACACCATGATAAAATTAAATGAACCGCTCAATCCGGTAATTATTACACCAGACGAAGACAAGGATTATACTTATATTTTAATGCCGGTCAGGACAGATTAATTAGTCGTTTAACTAGTCGATAGTGAATAGTCGTTAGTCGTTAGTAAAAGCAGGAGCGTACAATACACCCTTACTTGAAATTTGCAACCGAAAATAATTGTCCGGTTGGTTAGAAGGTTAACTGAATTGGCATTAATCTCTAAACCGGGTAACCAGTAAACCGGCTAACTAACCAACCATCTTAACGAGATACTAACCAACTAACCAATTATATAACCAAATGTATACGCTTCACGCTAGTTCCCTCCACACTATACAATATTTTTTCTTTACGATATACTATACG
>JABUBQ010000056.1_pt1 | contig 14250 bp, 10 predicted proteins | sample 7240351 | NCBI WGS metagenome assembly JABUBQ01 (sample SAMN07256348, study PRJNA390944) | subsurface metagenome | isolation source: Methane hydrate marine sediment | place: Pacific Ocean: Eastern North Pacific, ODP site 1244 | collected 2002 | reverse complement strand
TGAAGTCACCAACGGGGGGTATATCCTTTACCAGCAATATAGGAAGCCCCTCAGCACTGACCTCATTAACCGGGTTGAGGAGCAGCCCTTTCCTGCAGAGGAGGCACCAAGCCCCCAGGACATAGCCCAAAACGAGGTGACCATCGACAACATCAGGCTCTGGGACCATCGCCCGTTAAAGGACACCTATAACCAGATCCAGTCCATCCGACTCTACTATGACTTCCATGATGTTGATGTCGACCGCTATATCATCGATGGCGAGTACCAGCAGGTTATGCTATCGGCCCGAGAATTATCTGTGGAGAAACTGGCTGGAGAGGCGCAGACCTGGGTCAACCGTCAGCTACAGTTCACCCATGGCTACGGTATTGCCCTGAGCCCGGTTAATGAGGTCAGTGCTGAGGGGCTTCCTATATTGCTGGTAAAGGATATACCCCCCGTTGGTGACTTCAATATAGAGCGGCCTCAGATATACTTTGGTGAAAAGACGGATCATTACGTGATTGTGAAAACAAAGACCCAGGAATTCGACTACCCTATGGGCGATGAGAATATCTACGGTTACTACCAGGGTGAGGATGGGGTTAGCCTGGACAGTTTCATGCGCCGATTAGTCTATGCCTGGCAATTTGGTGACCTTAATATCCTTATCAGTGGCGAGCTAACCCCTGAGAGCCGGGTGCTCTATTATCGGAACATCACGGAGAGGGTGAATCACCTGGCGCCATTCTTGGAGCTGGACAGTGACCCCTATCTGGTGATGACGGACGGAAGGCTATTCTGGATACAGGACGCCTATACCACCAGTGACCGTTATCCCTATTCTGAGCCGCTTGGGAGTATAAATTATATTCGTAACAGCGTCAAAGTAGTTATTGATGCCTACGACGGCAGTGTGACCTTCTATGTCACTGACCCAGAGGATGCCTTGATACGAACCTATCAGGCCATCTTCCCCGAGCTCTTCGTCCCCGCCGAGCAGATGCCCGAGTCGTTGCGAGTCCACCTCCGTTATCCCGAGGACATGTTCAATATCCAGGCCAAAGTCTACCAGACCTACCATATGCGTGATGCCCGGGTATTTTACAACAAGGAAGACCTGTGGGCTGTGCCCAAGGAGTTTTATGCCGGCAGAGAACAGCTTATGGAGCCCTACTACATTATCATGCGCCTGCCCGATGAGGAGAGGGAGGAGTTCCTCCTTATGTTGCCCTTCACCCCGGTGAACAAGAATAATACCATTGGCTGGCTTGCTGCCCGCTGTGATGGAGAAAACTACGGGAAGCTGCTTGCCTACCATTTCCCCAAGGAGCGTCTGGTGTATGGTCCCAGCCAGATCGAGAACCGAATCCAGCAGGATACCGTCATCACTGAGCAGCTTGCCCTGTGGGGTCGCGGTGGTTCACGAGTTATCCGCGGCAACCTGCTGCTGATTCCTTTAGGCGAATCCTTGCTATATGTGGAGCCGGTCTTCCTCCAGGCAGAGACCGGGGGGCTCCCACAGCTGAAGCGAGTTATTGTGGTTGCCGGTGACCGGATAGCTATGGAGCCTACATTGAAGGAGGGCATTGCGGCTATCTTTGGTACTGAGGTACCACCGACTGAACCCCCCGTGGTCACCCCACCAGCTCCGCCAGAACCAGAGGAGCCGGTAGCTGCTGATATAGCTAACCTGATTGAGGAGGCTCAACGGCACTATAACAAGGCTCAGGAGTACCTCAAGGCAGGTGATTGGGCTGGCTATGGAAGAGAACTGAGTGCTCTGGAGGCAGTGCTGGACCGGCTGGCTGAACTCGCTGCTGAAGAGCAAAGATAGCCGTTGGTTCGACATTCTGGCTTTTTGTTACCCTGTTGAACAAAGTGACGGTTTGTTACCTAACAAAATTGCATCCTGCAACGCTGAAAAAATACTAGCAGCTTGAAATATTCAAACTCTATACGGCCGGTTGCCAACATTTTGCCAACATACTTAATAGCACAGAGCGGAAGTAGATATAACTATAAGGTATGAAGATCAAGCTGGTTACCGATAGGATGATATTGAAACTCACTTGTTGAAAAGGGCTGCGAAGAGCATCCTCAATCTCTTAATCAGCAGGTTTCAGGTTCGATTCCTGTGCGGCTCACCATAAAACGAAGCTAAAAAGCCCCCTCCTCCACCAGTAACTTCCTCAGCTCAACCACCATCTGCGGCACATCAATCTTCATCGGGCACCTTACCTTGCACCGGCCGCAGGTCAGACAGGTATAGGCCAGTGCTGCCGCCTTTTCCCTATCGCCGGTTATCATGGCCGCCCAGACCGCGCCGATCCCGGCAAAATACTTGTCGCCGAAGTGGCCCGCCGTTACCCCAAAGACGGGACACTCGTAGAGGCAGCCGCCGCACCTCAGGCAGTAAAGCACCTGGCGCAGCACCGGGTGCCGGGCTAACTCAACCCTGCCCCCGTCCAGAAAGATAACGTGAAACTCCCCGGGCCCGTGGGCGCCGTAGGTTATCACCTTCTCGATATCGCCGGTGCAGCTCGGCCCGGAGACGACGCTTATATACTGGGGAATAGCATAGTTGGCGTACCGCCAGGTGACCTCGGCCACCTTCTAGGCTTCGGCCAGAGTGGGCACCAGCTTCTCCATGCCAACCAGGGCGATATGGACCGGCGGAGCGCCGGTGGCCAGGCGAATATTACCCTCATTTTCTATAAGAAACAGCGAGCCGGTCTCGGCGGCAACCACATTAGAGCCGCTAATACCAATGTCCGCCTTAAAGAACTTCTCCCTGAGTAACTTCCGGGCGGTGGCTACCAGTACTTCGACATCCGCCGGCAGTTCCTCACCGGTAATCTCAGACAAAAGCCGGGCGACGTCTTCCTTGGGCACATGAACCGCCGGCGCCAAGATGTGCATCGGCCTTGAACCCAGCTTCTGCACGATAAACTCACCCAGGTCGGTTTCGTAGACCTCGTTGCCCCCCTCCTCCAGATGCTCTCTTAAGCCTATCTCCTCAGAGGTCATGCTCTTGGCTTTGACGATGAGTTTACCGCTGCCCACCAACCCCCCGATAATATTCAGGGCATCGTCGGCGGTCTTGGCGATATAGGCTTTACCGTGGTTGGCCTCGATGGCCTGGCATGCCTGCTCCGCCAGCTGGTCCATCTTGCCGATGGCTTTTTCCTTTATCTCCCTGACCTCTTCCGCCAGCTTGACGGTCTGGGGGAACTGCTTAAGGGCATTATCAACATTAGCCCGGTATCGCTTGATGGACCGTGACAGCGCCAGCCTTATCCTCTCATTATGGGCGGCGTCCATTATTTCTTTCTTATATTCGCCAAATACAGACATTGGCTTCACACTCCCATAGCCATAGCCACTACCTGTGCCAGGTCAAGGACTTCCACGTCTTTAACTTTTATAGCTTTAAGCCCTTCTTCCAGCTGCATAACGCAGCCGGGGCAGTGGGTAACAATAATCTGGGCGCCGGTCTCAACCAGCTCCCGGGCCCGGTTTGCCGCCAGAATCTGACTTAACTCGGGGAAAACAACCTCAAAGCCACCCCCACCCCCGCAGCAGGTCGACCACTCCCCGTGTGTCCAGTCAGGCTCAACCAGCTCAATACCCTTGATAGACTTAAGTATCCGGCGCGGCTCCTCTATAAGCCCCAAATAGCGGGAAAGCTGGCAGGGGTCATGATAAACAACTTTAACCTCACGGGGGAAGCGCAACTCCCTATCCTTAATACCCTCCAGGACTACCTGCAAAAAATGCTTAACCTCCAGGTTATATTCCGGGACATGTTTGGGAAGCAGCTCAGCCAGAGTATAGGTGCAGGAAGGAACGATACCGATAATCCGTTTCACCCCGTGGGACTTTAGATTTTCATATGTATTTTGAGCATTCCGGGCAAACTCTTTCTCCAGCCCGATATAGTGCAGGATTCCCCCGCAGCACGGCTCATCCTCAGCCAGATAGCCGAACTCAACCCCCAGTTCTTTTAGCACCTTGACGGCATCCCGCAGAGGCTGGGAAGCAGCGTCACCGTCTTTGGCCACCAGCCGGCGGTATAGCTGCGCCGGATCAAAGCCCAGCTTTTTCTGAAAACCGGCCAGGCCCATGGGCAGCTCGGCGCCGATGGGGCTTTTATCAAGCTTCCTTATTATAGACATGAGGGACTGCAGGCTGGTGTTATACTGATAGCCGCAACCGGCAAAGAACACGGTCTCGGCTTCTTTGGGCAGGTCAAGCTCTTTAGCCCACCTGGCCCCGGTTCCCCTCGGGGCACCCAGCAGGTTCTGCTTGGAGATAATGTTATCGGCTACATAAGCTAAGCCGGGAGGAATTAACCCTTTGCTCTTTTTATTCATCTAATATCCAAAACGGCCTAAAGCCAAAAAGATATTAATCTGGGAGTCGTGTATTTGAATCAAGGTTATTAAGAGGGTGCCAGGTGCCCTTTAACCAGCTCCACCACCTCTGCCGGGTACATGGCAACATCCACACCCACCTCTCTCAGGGCAGCCATCTTGCTCTGGGGTGTCCCCGTGCCATGCTCACCCTGAATGATGGCGCCAGCATGCCCCATCCTCTTTCCTTCCGGGGCATTGTGGCCGGCAATATAGGTCACCACCGGCTTGGTCATCCAGCGTTCGATAAACTGGGCCGCATTCTCTTCCTGGACACCCCCCACCTCCCCGACAATCACCACCAGGTCGGTGCCCGGGTCCTTTTCAAAAAGCCTCAGCAGCTCAGGTACGCTGGTAAATACCACCGAATCAGCCCCCATACCAACCACGGTACTCTGGCCGAGGCCGGCAGTGGCCAGGTTGATACTAATCTCGTAGGAAAGAGTGCCGCTCCGGGAGATTACGCCGACGCGGCCGGGGGTAAACATGTTGGCTGGCATTATCCCCATCTTGGCCTCACCGACAGTAATAACGCCGGGAGTGGTGGGGCCGATAATCTGCACCTGGCGCTCACTAGCATAATCCCTGATTTCCATAACATCGTGGACCGGTATATGCTCGGTAATGACAACGATAAGGCTGATGCCGGCGTCAATATTCTGCAGGGCGGCTTCCTTGAACGCCTTCGGCGGGATAAAAAATACAGAGGCCTCGGCGCCCTGCTTGGCCACAGCCTCGGCGACAGTATCATAAACCGGCACACCCTCTACCTCCTGACCACCCTTACCAGGGGTGACACCGGCAACAATGTTGGTGCCGTAATCCAGCATCCACTTGGCCTGGACTCGCCCTATCCTGCCGGTAATGCCCTGCACCAGAACCTTGGTGTCTCGGTTCAGCAGAATGCTCACTTGTCACTCTCCAGCAGGCGGGCAAGCTGCTCCACACCCTTCTCCGTGGATACATCGGTGACTACATGGACTCCGTTATTCTGGAAAATCTCCCAGGTCTCCTCCTGGTGATTACCCAGGGCTTTGGCCACCACCGGTATGGTAACCTGGTGCTCCTTCATATATTTAACAACCCCCTCGGCCCCTTCGTGGATGGGGTTGATTCCCCCGTAGACATTAATAAACACCGCCCTTATTCCTTCCTTTTGCAAGACCAGATCCATAACCTTGTACATAAGCTCAGCGGTAATAGCCCCCCCCGTTTCCAGGAAATTGGCCGGGCGCATCTGGCGGCTGATAATGTCCATACTGGCCATTCCCAGCCCGGCACCACTGGCGATTATGGCTATATCCCCGTCAAGTTCAACATAGCTGACTCCAATTTCGCGTCCCTTCCGCTCCAGGGTGTTGGGAATACGGCTATCCAGACTTAAAGCAAGCTCGGGGTGGCGGTACAGGCTATCGTCGTCAATTTCCACCTTGGCATCCAGCGCCAGGTAATCCCCCTTGGAGGTTCGAGCCAGGGGGTTAATCTCGGCAATCAGGGCATCGTAATTACGGAAAACGCGGTACAGCGCGCTGAGCATATTGGCTACCCGGCTCACCTCGGCACCCTCCAGGCCCACCCCCCGGCACATCCGCCTCGCCTCGGAGGGGAGGAGCCCCTTGATAACCGAAATATACCTGGAAACGACCTCTTCGGGACGTTCCCTGGCTATCTGGTTAACCGATACACCACCCGCAGCACTGAGGATAGCCACGGGGGTGCCACTATATTCATCTATAGTGACCGCCATATAGAACTCCCGGACGCTGTCCACCTTCGGGGTAATCATTACCTTCTGTACCAGCCAGCCCCTGATTGACGAACCCAGTATGCGGCGGGCCGCCTCCTCCACCTCCTCCATAGACCGGGCGGTCTGCACTCCTCCCGCCAGCCACCGGCCACCGGTCAATACCTGAGCCTTCACCACCACCGGCAGCCCCAGCTTTTCCGCCCCTTCCCTCGCCTCCCCGGGAGTAGCCGCCAGGGCATAATCAGGTATAGGTATACCCTCACGGCGCAGCAAATCGTTCCCTTCAAACTCGTAGAGCTTCATAGCGGTACCTGCAATATTACACAATTATCGGGGCTTAAGTCAAACCGACCAGCCTGTTTTTCCAGCGCCCAAAATTTTACAACCGGTCTGGCTACATGCTAAACTTAACGGGTTTGAACACGGTTAAAACGGACTTATCTCAAGGAGGATAGAAAAGACTAATGGCACTTAAGACAGCTGAACAATACTATGAATCGTTAAAAGATCTGCACCCCACCACCTATATTTTAGGAGAAAAGGTAGAAAACGCCTACCAGCACCCGCTGATAAAGCACATGGCCGCCGCGGTGGCCCTGACCTACGAGATGGAAAACGACCCGCAGGGTAAAAAGTTCCTGGTAACCAAATCTAACCTTACCGACAAAGAGGTCAGCCGCTTCGTCGCCTTTTATACAAGCCCGGACGACCTGTTAACCAAGGTAAGAATGCTTAAATTCCTGTCCCAGAGGATTGGCGGTTGCTATATGCGCTGTACCGGCATGGACGCTATAAACGCCGTCGGCATAGAAGCCTATAACTGCGACCAAAAACACAACACGGAGTACTGGCCCCGGCTGCAGGAATTCGTTAAGTTCGTCCAGAAGGACGACCTTGTGGTCTTCAGCGGGGTCACCGACGTCAAGGGTGACCGTTCGCTGCGGCCTTCCCAGCAGAAAGACCCGGACATGTACCTGCACGTGGTCGACCGGAACAAGGACGGTATCACGGTCAGGGGCGCTAAAATACACCAGACCGGCTCCATGTGCGCGCACTGGGGGCTGATTGTGCCCACCAGGGAAATGCGCGAGGAGGATAAGGACTACGCCGTCTGCTTTGCCGTTCCTAATGACGCCGAAGGCCTAATCCACGTCTACGGGCGGGGCACACTGGAAGCCCAACCCCTCCAGGACTGCGACCTGGGCAATGTCGAATTCAGCAAGTTCTCGCCCATGGTCATCTTCAACGATGTCTTCGTGCCCTGGGAGCGCGTGTTCCTGTGCGGGGAACACGAGTATGCCGGCGACATGGTACGGAACTTCGGCAACTACCACCGCCACTCCCACGGCGGCTGCAAGTGCGGTGTTGGTGACGTGCTCATTGGCGCCGCCGCCACCGCCGCCGACTACAACGGCCTGCCCAAGGTATCCCACATACAGAACAAGTTAGCCGAGATGCTCAAGGTCACCGAGGCCATCTACGGCTGCTCCATCGCCGCCTCGGTGGAGTCCACCGAGACCCCTTCCGGCATCTACACCGTCGACCCGGTGCTATCCAATACCTCCAAGCTATATGAAGGCAAGGAGTTGGCCGAGGTAATCCGTCTGATGATAGAGATTGCCGGCGGTATGACTACCGACCTGCCCTCGGACAAGGACTTCGCCAACCCGGATATCGGCCCCCTGCTGACCAAGTACCTCAAGGGCGTTGACGGCGTATCCACAGAGAACCGGGTGCGCATCTTCCGGCTCATCGAAAAACTGGCCTTTGAAAGCAGAGACATTGTCTCCAACATTCACGGCGCCGGCTCACCGGAGACCCACCGGATGACCATTCTGCGGAATGCCGATATTGAGTCAAAGAAGAAGCTGGCCAAGAACCTAGCGGGCATCAAAGAAGAGCAAAAGTAGCCTTACAACTCGATTTGCCATGCAATGACCTAAGCCCAGTTCTTCAAATCATAATAACCCCTGGCAACGCGGTAGCGGCAGATTTGCTGTCCCCCCAGCCAGAGCTGGGTTACCTTGGCATCCCTCAGGCACTTCTCATAAGGGAAGTCCTCTGAAATCGCCATCGAGCCCAGCAGCTCGGCACCTTTGTTCACTATCTCCACCGCCTTATCTGCGGCAAAGACCCTGGTAGCGGCCGCCTTGGATATGAACGCCGGTGACCACGGCGGACCGTATATGTCAAGATGATCCATCATACAACCAAGGTTGTAAATGCTGGCCCTCATCATATCCAGGCCAATCGCCATATCGGCAATAATGCCGGCCACTATGCTGTGCTGCCTTACCGGCTTAAATCCGCCCATGCGAGTTCCGGTATACTCCAGCACAATCTCAAAAGCACGCTCGGCAATGCCCAGGGCTATCGTTGACGAATGCCAGCCGGTTCCCGATTCCAGGAAATGGTAAATATTAGCATCCATACCGGGACCGGCAAGCCTATACTCCTTGGGCACCCGGGCATTGTCATAATGTACCGAACTATTTATTGATGTCTTGAATGACATCTTCTTTTCCGGCTTGCCAAAAGTCAGTCCCGGGGTATCCTTGGGAACATATATCAGGGCAACACCTTCGTCTCCCGCTTTAGGGTCAGTGGTGCAGATGGTCAAATAGCTTTCGGCAATTCCCCCGTGAGTCGGCCAGGCCTTGCTCCCGTTTATGACATATTCATCGCCTTCAAGCTTAGCCGTGGTCTTAATCCCGGCACCTGCAAGCAGAGGGTTTTCTGAATCAGCGCCTCCAGCTTCATCGGTCATGGCAAGGCAGGTATAGGTTAACTTGCCGCTGCAAAAACTGGGGATGAATCTGTCCATAACCGCTTTGTTTTTGACCACTATGGCCGGTTTAAGATTAATGCCCCAATTGATACCTGCCGATAGGCTTATGCCACCGTCACCTTTGGCCAACTCTTCACAGATAATGCCCAGGGCGGTGTTGGTGCCATCTCCCCCGCCGTACTCGGCAGGATACCCCAACGCCTGAATCCCCAGGTCAACAAGCTTTTGATGGACTTTCTCAACCAGGCTATAGTCCGCTTCCAGTTTCTTGGCATTGGGTATGATTTCTTTCTTGGTAAACTCTCTTACCATCTCCCGGATCTGGCGGTCCTCATCAGTTAATAGATGCTCTAAATTCATGGGGGGCTCCTTTCCCAATACTTTTTCAGTCCGTCATAACCATTGCCGCTGCGGCTAAAAAGCCCTTACGGCCAGAAAACCACTAGCACATTTTCAGACTAATAGATTTCTTCCCCAGACACTATGTGAAAACCAGGTGACACCATCGTACTCCATTTAGCCACAAAGTCCTGGAACTTCTTTGATGGGGCATCCTTCTGGTAGAAATCCTCCAAGCTGCTCAGATGCATGATGCCAATGTATTTATAGGGAATCTCTCCCGTAGCCGCTCCCGTTATCTTGACCAGTTCGAACTTCTCGACCGAGGGCAGGCTCTCCAGTAGAGGACCTTTCTCCTTAATAACGTACTCCTTGTACTGCTCATCAGTCACATTGTCTGCCAGGTTGTAAAGAATAATTTCCTTGCCCATTTTGACACTCCTTTCTTATATTTTGTCTTAACCGGGGAAGGCCCAACCGACCCGATGTTACTACAAATACCCCGGTTTGGCAATAAGGCAGAATTGATTTATCCCCAGCCTACATGCTAATATTAAATGTTAAATAATACCAGACCACAGAGGAGAAAAATGAAACAGTTACGCGTTCCGGGACCTACCCCCTGCCCCGAAGAAGTGCTGCAGGCAATGGGCTGGCAGATGATAAACCACCGCGGGCCGGAGTTCGCCCAGACACTCAATAATGTCACTGCCAAACTACAGCAGCTATTCCAGACCAAGAATGATGTCTTTCTGCTCTCCGGTTCCGGCACCGGGGGCCTGGAGGCAGCGGCCGTCAACACCATGTCCCCCGGGGATAAGGCGCTTTCGGTATCCATCGGCGTCTTTGGCGACCGCTTCGCCACCATCGCCGAGAAATTCGGTGCCGATGTAACGCGGCTCAGCTTTGAATGGGGCAAGGCCGCCGACCCCGACGCCGTGCGCAAGGCGCTCAAGGCTGACCCAGCCATAAAAACGGTGCTGGTCACCCACAATGAAACCTCCACCGGTGTTACCAACGACCTGGCCTCCATAAGCTCGGTAGTCAAGGAGGCCGGTAAACTGCTGGTGGTTGACGCCATCAGCAGCCTGGGTTCAATCGACCTGCCGGTAGATAAGTGGCACTGCGATGTCACCGTCACCGGCTCCCAGAAAGGGTGGATGGTTCCCCCGGGGCTGGCCATGGTCAGCGTAAGCCAGGAGGGGTGGCAGGCAAACCAGAAAGCCAAGATGCCCCGCTTTTACTGGGATTTCGCCAAGGCCAGGAGCTACTTGGAAAAGGGGCAAACACCCTGGACACCGGTCGTCTCGGTATTCTTTGCCCTGGAGGTGGCGCTGGATATGATATTGAAAGAGGGCATGGCCAATGTCTTCGCCCGCCACGCCCGGATGGGTAAAACCGCCCGGGAGGGCGTAAAAGCATTAGGATTGTCCCCCTTTGCCGAAGAAGGCTATGCCTCCAACACCGTTACCTCCGTCGCCGGCTCGGGCGGGCTGGATACCAAGAAGATGCTCAAGATTCTGCGTGAAGAGCACGACGTGGTGCTCGCCGGCGGGCAGCAGAAACTGGACGGGCAGATATTCCGCATCGGTCACCTGGGCTGGGCAACCGAGGATGACATTAAAGAGGTAATATCAGCCATAAAGAAAGTACTGCCCCAGGCGGGTTTCAGGAGCAGCTAATTATGAAGGTCCTAATCGCCGACCCCGTCTCCGAAAAAGGGATAGATATCCTGCACCAGCACGCCCAGGTGGATGTTAAAACCGGGCTAAAAACCGAAGAGTTAATATCCATAATCGGCGACTATGAAGCCCTGATGGTGCGCAGCCAGACCAAGGTCACCGCCGAGGTAATAGCCGCCGGCAAAAAGCTGCAGATTATCGGGCGGGCGGGTGTCGGTGTGGACAACGTTGATATTGAAGAAGCCACCCGGCGGGGTATCGTGGTGGTTAATGCCCCCACCGGCAACACCATCTCCGCCGCCGAGCACACCATTGCCCTCCTCCTCGCCCTGGCCCGCCATATCCCCCAGGCCAACGCCTCGCTCAAATCCGGCGCCTGGAAACGAAGTGAATTCATGGGCACCGAGGTGAGAAACAAGACGCTGGGCATTCTCGGCCTGGGCAATGTCGGCTCAGAGGTAGCCCGGCGCGCCCGTGGCCTGGAAATGAAGCTAATCGCCAACGACCCCTTTATCTCGGCGGAACATGCGCTCAACCTGCAGGTAGAGCTGGTGCCGATGAAACAGCTATTCAAAGAAGCCGATTTCATCACCCTGCACACTCCGCTAACCGCTAAAACCAAGGGAATGCTTGGCGAGAAAGAGCTGGCCCTGGTCAAGCCCACCGTCCGAATCATCAACTGCGCCCGCGGCGCCCTCATCGACGAAGAAGCACTGGCCAAGGCGGTAAAGGAGGGGCGGGTAGCCGGCGCCGCTATTGATGTCTTCCCCACCGAACCGACTACGGAAAGCGTCCTTTTCGAAAGCGATAATATTATTGTTACCCCCCACCTGGGCGCCTCCACCACTGAAGCCCAGGTCATGGCCGCCCGGGACGTCGCCGAGCAGATTGTCGATGTCTTTAAGGGACACCCGGCCAAATATTCGGTCAATGCCCCCTTTATACCGGCGGAGATGCTTTCGGTGCTGGCGCCCTTTATCAACGTAGCCGCCGCCGTGGGCCGGCTGGTCAGCCAGCTGGTTGAGGGACAGGTGAGCGCCATCCAGATTAAATACAACGGCGATATCGCCGAATATGATACCAAGGCCCTCAAAGCCGCCGCCCTGGGCGGACTGCTGGAGCAGGTAAGCGAGGAGCGGGTCAACCTGGTTAACGCCGATATCGTGGCCAAACGGCGCGGCCTGGCGGTGGTGGAGCAGGAAGAGGCCGAGAGCGAGAACTATGCCAGCCTGATTACGGTAGAAGCCACCACCAGCGCCGGGGTCACCACCGTCGCCGGAACGGTAATGCGCGGGGAGGTCCACATCGTCCGGATTGATAACTACTGGATTGATATTGTCCCCACCGGCGGCTATTTCCTGTTCTGCGACCACCTCGACCGCCCCGGCCTAATCGGCGCCGCCGGCAAGATAACCGGGGAAGCCGATATAAACATCAGCTTCATGCACCTGAGCCGCCTAAAACCCCGCGGGCAAGCCCTGATGATACTGGCCCTGGACGAAGACTTAACCGAAAAACAGCGCCAGCAGATACTGGCCCTGCCCGATGTCTACTCCGCCAAAGTGGTAAAGCTGTAAACAGATACCAACACCACCCGATACCCCCGGATTACATCTCAAAACTCGCTTTGAAGAAACCGGCGATTTTGCGTCTGATAAAAGGATACCACAGCCAGATGGTAGCGTGGGTTGCCGGCAGCCACATTATATCCGGCCGGCCGCATGCCCTCCAGAAATCGAGGGTGGCGTCGGCGGAAATAGCCTCGTCCCAGCGGGCGTTAATCATCAATACCTGGCGTTGCCGCAGGCGGTAGGCAAAAGTCATCGGGTCTATCAGGAAACTCTCCCGGGCAGGGGTGACATATTCAACCCCCTTTTCGGCCACTTCGGCAAGGTATTGCATATAAGACTGCTGAATACTCTGGTACTCTGCCTCGGTACGTTTATAATCCTTGATGATAGCACTTAGCTGGCTCATACGGTTTATCTTCTCGCTGTTACCGGCGGATACAATAAACACGCCGGCGCTAACACGTTCGTCTATCCCCATAGCTATGGCAGAAACAAAGCCTCCAAAGCTTATCCCCGCCACCGCTACCCTCTCCCCGTCTATTTCTTCCCTATTAATCGCCCAATCAATCACCTGGCGCACTTCAATCACCGAAGCCTGGTATATCTGGAACCATTCCTCGGGAGTAAAGACGGGATACCGCTTTTTCATGTTTTCCGGCAGACGGCTTGAGTGCAATAAGAGGTATAGAATCACGCAGGCGGTGCCATTACTGGCCAGAGACCTGGCCAGCAGCTTGCAGGGGATTACGCTATGGTCTCCCATCCCGTGAAGAAAGATAACCAGCGGTGCACGGCTTGACCCCTGTGGCTGGAAGTATTCGCCCCTAACAATGCTTCTCCCCCAGTGGCCGTTGTGAACAGCCGAGGGGAAGTCGACCCCGTGCCATGCCCACTTCCCGGTCGTTTTCTTCAAACGCAGGTTGAAGCTCGGCTCGCCGCTCTGATAAATATACGGGTCCAACTTTTTAACCTTTTTATTTTAGCCGCCACCGGCATTAAACCGGGCCAGATAGCCCTTAACAAAGTCCACGGCAGCTAACGGCGTGGGGTCAATCTCGTTTAGCATCGCCAGATATAAGCTGACGTAATCCCCGAAGAGAACCAGGCTCATCACCTGCGCCAGAGCCGTTTCCCCCACCGCCTCTACCACCTCATAGCTGATTGCCGATTCAGTCAGCAGTTTAGCCGTAGCTTCATAGTGAAGCCGGCTCCGGGGGCTAAAAAGGGTGGAATGCAGCAAAACCACAAATACCCTGTCCTTTACTTCGGGGGGAAAATCATAGCCCACCGCGGCATTATGATTTAGCTCGGGGAAAAGCTCAAAGAAAGCCCAGGCCTTGCTGTTCTCGTTAAGCTGGTTTTTCCAGCGCCGGGCCACCTCCGATAGCACCTCCCCACCGTAGATTACTGCCAGGTGCCCCCACAGCCTGGCCGCCAACTGCTTGGCCGGGTTGGAGGCAAGAGGTCTGGTTTCCACCACATCCCCGGCTAATTTATCCAAAGCCTCTAGCGCCTGCTTTAAATCAGCTGATTTATCACCAAGCAGGCCGAGCTTCTGAAAGATACCAACCAGAGGGACAAAGCTGTGCGGAAAGGCGGCGCGGGGAGGTGCCTGGTAATCTATGCTAAAGACGGGAATGCCCTCTTTTTCCGCCAGCTGTTTTAGCCTGCCACCGGCGGTGATTGCCAGCTTTTTGGCCGGGGTTTTGAGTGATGCGGTAAAGGC
>JABUBQ010000055.1_pt1 | contig 14263 bp, 10 predicted proteins | sample 7240351 | NCBI WGS metagenome assembly JABUBQ01 (sample SAMN07256348, study PRJNA390944) | subsurface metagenome | isolation source: Methane hydrate marine sediment | place: Pacific Ocean: Eastern North Pacific, ODP site 1244 | collected 2002 | reverse complement strand
AATATATTACCTTTCAACACTTGCAGTAAACTCTAATCCATCAGCTGCATGGAAAGCTCATAAAAAAGGCGCCTTCTTTGCCAATCCAAGTTTTATACAAATACATCCTACCTCCATTCCACAACTTAATGAATACCAGTCAAAACTTACCCTGATGTCCGAATCTTTAAGAAATGACGGGCGGATATGGGTGTCCAAAAAGAAAGATGATAAAAGAGTTGCAAATGAAATTCCGGAAGATGAAAGGGACTATTACCTGGAAAGAAGGTATCCTGCATTTGGAAATCTTGTGCCAAGAGATGTCGCGTCAAGGGCAGCTAAAGAACGTTGTGATGCAGGTTATGGAGTTGGAAAAACAGGATTGGCAGTGTATCTTGATTTCAGAGATGCTATTAAGAAACAAGGTGAAAAAGCTATAGAAGCCAAATATGGTAACTTATTTGAATTATGTAGAATTATTACAGGGATCAATCCTTACAAAGACCCGATGCATATCTATCCGGCAGGGCATTATACCATGGGCGGATTATGGGTCGACTATAACCTTATGACTACAATCCCCGGATTATTTTCGATTGGGGAATCCAACTTTTCCGATCATGGGGCAAATCGTCTCGGAGCCAGTTCGTTGATGCAAGCTTCGGGTGATGGTTATTTTATAATTCCCTATACCATCAGTAATTACCTTGCTGACGACATTAAGACACCCAGGATCTCAACAGATAAACAGGAATTCGAGGATGCGGAAAAGTCGGTGAACAAAAGACTGGAAAAACTGGTTTCAATAAACGGAACTCAAACAGCTACTTCTTTCCATAAACGACTGGGAGAAATTATGTGGAATTATTGCGGGATGTCCAGAAATGAAGAGGGGCTGAAAAAGGCAAAGCAAATGCTTAAGGAGCTAAAAAAAGAGTTCTGGACGGATCTGATAATCCCAAGCGATTTAAATGGTGTTAATCAGGAACTTGAAAAGGCAGGCAGGGTAGCCGACTATTTTGAAATAGCAGATTTGATGGTAGATGATGCACTCAACCGGACTGAATCGTGTGGCGCTCATTACCGTGAAGAAAGTCAGACCCCTGAAGGAGAAGCATTGCGTGATGATAAGAATTTTTCATACGTTGCAGCCTGGGAATATACCGGCGAATCAAAACCATATAAACTGCACAAAGAAGAATTGAAATTCGTAGATGTGGAAGTTAAAGAAAGAAGTTATAAATAAGAATATAGTCTTGTAAATAATTAAATATTAAGATAAAAGAAATGTCACAAAATTTTAAAACATGAAGCTTACATTAAAAATATGGCGACAGAAAAATGCTGATGCTAAAGGTAAATTTGTAATCTATGATTTTGATGGTGCATCTCCCGATATGTCATTCCTTGAAATGCTTGATGCCCTGAATACCAAACTTATCAAAGCAAGGATAGATCCTGTTGCTTTTGACCATGACTGCAGGGAAGGAATATGCGGAGCCTGTGGCATGTATATTAACGGTCATCCACACGGTCCTGGTAAAGCAATTACCACATGCCATCTGTCCATGCGTGAATTTAAAGATGGTGATACAATTTATGTTGAACCATGGAGAGCAAAAGCTTTTCCTGTAGTGAAAGACCTGATTGTTAACAGAACTGCTTTCGATAAAATACAAATTGCCGGTGGGTTTATATCTACAAATATAGGATCAGCTCCTGATTCACATGCAATTCCTGTTGAAAAACGGAAAGCTGATGAAGCATTCGATTCAGCCATCTGTATTGGCTGTGGAGCATGCGTGGCTGCATGTAAAAATGCATCTGCCATGTTATTCCTATCAGCAAAAATATCGCAGTTTGCTTTGTTGCCACAGGGACGGATCGAAGCCAAAGAACGAGTGCAGGCTATGGTGAAAAAAATGGATGAGCTGGGATTCGGTAACTGCTCAAATACCGGTGCTTGTGAAGCTGAATGTCCGAAAGAAATTTCACTTGTTAATATTGCCCGGTTGAACAGGGAGTTTTATTGTGCAAAGATTCATTAAAGAAGTGCCTAGAGTTTGGAGTGCCTAGAGTGCCTAAAGTTATAACTTCTTCTATTCTCAACTTTTTATGCTGAGCGCAGTCGAAGCATAGTTCACTTTAAACTTTAGGCACTTTAAGTACTTCTTTCAGATCATAATATCTTCAACTTCACTTACAGTTTTAGGTATCGGTTTTCCAGGCACTTTGTATCCGTTATTGGTAACCAGAACATCATCCTCAATGCGAATGCCCCCAAAATCCTTGTAACTTTCCACCTTGTCGTAATTGATAAACTCTTCGAATTTGTGTTCACTCTTCCACTGATCAATAAGAGCAGGGATAAAGTATAACCCCGGTTCAATAGTGAAAACAAACCCCGGTTCCAGTTTTTTACCGAGACGCAGGAAAGCCAGACCAAACTGGTCACTTCTTTTTACCTTATCATCATAACCAACATAGTCTTCGCCCAATCCTTCCATGTCATGTACATCAAGTCCTATCATATGTCCCAGTCCATGAGGCATAAACAAAGCATGAGCACCACAGGTTACCGCTTCTTTAACATCCCCTTTCATTAATCCCAAGTCTTTTAATCCGGAAGCAATCGTTTCACAAGCCATTATGTGCAGTTCTTTATTTGTTATTCCGGGCTTAACTAATTCAATTGACTTCATATTAGCAGCCAGTACAATTTCATAAATATCTTTTTGCCGCTGGCTGAATTTCCCTCCCACCGGAACGGTCCGGGTTATATCACTGGCATAATGCAGCAGCGATTCAGCACCGGCATCAGTAACCATCATTCTTTCTTTAACCAATGTATTTCCATGATAATGATTGTGAAGAGTTTGTCCGTTAATACTTAATATTACCGGAAAAGAAACTCCCAAACCTTCACACAAAGCTATTCCCTCAATTTCACCTGCTATCTCTCTTTCAACAATACCAGGCATTGCCATTTTCATGGCTGTTGTATGCATGTTATATGCAATATTCAATGCAAATTCAATCTCTTTTACTTCTTCTTCATCCTTTACCGATCGCAGCTTAATAACTGATTTTATCAATTCAACAGATGCCATATCTTTAATCTCACCTGCCTTTTTCCCGAGTAACTCTGCAAGTTGAATAGATTGTTCACCACGATAGGGAGGCAAAAAATGAATTTTTCTATTTTTCTCTATGGCCTCCTGAATCATTTCACTAAGCTTCTTATATGGCAAAACATTGCTTATTCCGGCTTTTGCGGCTCTGTCCCTTAGAGATGGTTGAGGACCCATCCAGATAATATCATCCATAGTTACTTCATCACCGAAAAAATAATCTTTCCCATTATCCACATCAATAATACCGGCAAAACCCGGATGATCAAGTCCAAAAAAATAGAGGAATGAACTATCCTGACGGAAATTATAAATGTTCGCGGGATAATTAAAAGCGGTTTCATTGTTTCCCGGAAATAATAGTAAGCCTGAATTCATCAATTTTCTTATATTTTCTCTTCTTGAAGAGTACAATTCTGAATTGAACATAGAATTTCGTTTTTATTAATAACTTATGATTTACACTAAAGGCATAAAATTAATACTTTATTCCAACATTCCACTTTTTTTAAGAGTTCAAGGTTACTGGTCACTAGTCACTGGTCACTGGTTACTGGTAACTGAACCTTGAAACTCTTGGTTCTTCCTTACTCAACTTACTCAACCACTCAACTTACTCAACTCTTCTTCAACCTCAAACATCTTCAAACCTTAAACTCTTCATTCTTCTATCTTCCCATTATTCCATCATTCCACTATTCCATTATTCCCCTGTAGAAATAGCTCCTACCCTGGTGAAATATTTTCGTGCCTCAAATTTCACCCCGGCACAGTCATACTTCCTTGCGGGGCAGGCAGGGCAAGCGTCGTATTTCACAGGGCAGGCATTATTCCAAAAAAATACGTTCATCAAAAAAAGCATTATTATATGCGAATGGTATTGTTTTATTAAAAAAGATTCGTATATTCGCTAACCGCTCTGCTTATTAACAAATAATTAACAAACACAGATGCCCTACCGAAGATTGCCAAACACTGATAATTCACGGTTGAAAACATTACAAACTGCATTATCAAAAGGAAAAGAGATCCCACCATTCAAACTTGCTTTCACACAAAAGAGCCTTCAAAAAACACAAACTTTTCTGACCAGATTTGAAAAAGCAATTATCCTGCACAAACAAGCTCAATCGAGGCAGGTTGAAAACAATAAAAAATATCAAAAAGTCCTGAAAAAAGCCAAACTATTTATCTCTCATTTTATCCAGGTTATGAATATGGCTATTACACGATCAGAACTTCCTGCTTCCACGCGTACATCATTCGGTATTAATGAAAAAGACAAGGCATTACCTGCATTTGGCAGCGAAAAAGATATTTCTTATTGGGGTAAAAAACTATTAGACGTAGAATCCTTTCGTATACTTCAGAGACAGACTCCAATTACAAATCCTACTATTGCCGTTGTAAAAGTGCGATATGAACAATTCCTGGAAGCCCACCGGTTCCAGCAAATTCTGAAATTAAGGAACAGTCTTACTTTAGAAAAATTATCTGCACTTCGAGATGAGGCAGATGAGATCATCTTAAGTATCTGGAACGAGGTTGAATCCTCATATAAAGATCTTCCTGATAATTTAAAACGTGAACGAGCTAAAGAATATGGTCTTGTTTATATCTACAGGAAAAACGAAAAAGACCAGATAAATTTTCAGGATTCAAGACAGAAAGATACAGGGTAGTGTTAAGGCAAAAGGCAGAAGGCAGAAGGCAAAAGTGAAAAAAGGAAGACGTCAAACAATAGTCATACAATGGTTTACCCCGTGAAATTGCTTGCCCTGTGTAATCCACGAAGTAGTACAACGCAATTACACAGGGCGGGCAATATTTCACTGGGGTCATTAGATAGTCATTATACTTTTAACTTAATTTTCTTCTCCTTTTCTTCCCAATATTCCATTATTCCACTATTCCCTCTACTCCCTCTACTCCGTTCTTCCTTGTAAACAGAAACCACCAGAAGGGTTACAAGCACCAAAGAACCAATAGCAATAAATAAATTCCCGCTTTCAGTTCCAATTGAGTTAATTTCTTTTTCAACAATTTCGGCACCAAAAATAAAATAGAAAATTACTGCTACACCATTATTGATGAAGTGTGCAAGGATAGGCAGCCAAAGATTCCGGCTCCACAATAACAAATAACCAAAAAATATTCCCAATAACAACCTGGGGAAAAATCCAAAGAACTGCAGATGAAGAGCACTGAACAATATAGAAGTGATCAAAACACCAATATGTTTATTCTTCAACCATTCAATCAAGTACCGCTGTAATATCCCTCTGAAAAGAAGTTCCTCACCAATCGCCGGAAGTATGGCAATCATCAGAAAATTAATCAGAAATTCACCCGTATTACCGGCATCGAGAAACAACTCTGTTAACTTTTTGGCTGATTCTTCTGTTACTTTCATCCAATCCTCAACTGAATCAAGCCATTGTGGTAAGTTTATCTGAGCATTCCACATTGCCAGTAAGTTAATTACCGGTAATCCAATAATCATAATAAGAAAAACCCTTAACGACACCTTTAACTCAGGTGTGTTTTTTAATCGAAGGCTTTCACCAACCTCTCTATAAAACAAGAATGCAATAACAAAAGGAGGAACAACAAAAAGTCCCAGAGTTTGTATTATCTGAAAATATTTTAATACAGCAATATTATGGACATTTTCAAAATCAGAAAAGATCTCCTGTAATTCAAAACCATTGAGGTGAAAAACCGGAAGTGCTACCAGCATTCCAATAATCAGGAACATTAAAAATGAGACCATGGTAATAAAAAGAGCCATAATTAATTTTACAAACGGATGTGTGTCATAAAATAAAATCTGTCTCATTCCCTGATTTTTAATAATTTTGTTCCAAAAATAAGTAATTAATTCGGTTTTGGTAAAAATAGGTAATATAGTACTACGCGATCAACCTCTTATTCTTGCACCGATGGAGGACATTACTGATCCATCATTCCGGTATATGTGCAAGCAATTTGGTACCGATCTTATGTATACTGAATTCATTTCATCAGACGGGCTTATCAGAAACGGGAGAAAAAGTATACAAAAGCTTGACATATACGATTATGAAAGACCTATAGGGATTCAGCTTTACGGACACCTTATAGATTCAATGGTTGAGGCAGCACAAATAGCTGAAAAATCAAATCCCGAACTTATTGATATTAATTTTGGATGTCCCGTGAGAAAAATTGCAAACCGTGGTGCAGGAGCAGGCATGATCCGCGATATACCTCAAATGGTTAAGATGACAGAAGCTATTGTTAAAACTACAAAGCTGCCTGTTACAGTAAAAACCAGACTTGGATGGGATGAAGACAATAAAAATATTGTTGAAGTAGCAGAACGTTTACAGGATGTTGGTATCAAGGCACTTACGATACATGCCAGAACCCGTAGCCAACTGTACAAAGGCAGAGCGGACTGGACAATTATAGGAGAAGTGAAAAATAATCCAAAAATAAAAATCCCTGTTATCGGAAACGGGGATATTAACAGCCCTCAAACTGCCAGCGAAATGTTTCGAAAATATGGTGTCGACGGGATCATGATTGGTCGTGCCACAGTCGGACACCCATGGATATTTAAAGAAATCCGTTATTTTCTTGAAACTGGTAAAATACTTCCTCCTCTATCAATAAATGAAATTGTTGACCTGGCAAAAATCCATTTCCGGAAATCTATAGAATGCAAAGGGGAACCAAGAGGGGTTTATGAAATGCGCCGGCATTTTTCCACCTATTTTCGTGGTCTTCCGAATTTTAAAAAAACACGTATCAGGCTGCTGACAACCCTCGATGTAAATGAAATTACCGGTATCCTGGACGAGATAGCAGGAAAATACGGAGGGTTTGAAGATGTTTCAGGTTTGAAGAAGTTTTAGGTTTGAAGAGGTTTCGCGTTACCTTTTTCAATTATTTTTTCTTATTTTCATTGCTTAAAACAAAAACATAACCTGATGAAAAAGCAGTTAAGTATTTTAGTTATTTTCTCAATTTTTACATTATACTCTTTTTGCCAGGGAAGCAATGATGATAGCCCAACTCTAACAATTGAAAAGATAATGCAGGACCCTGAGTGGATAGGCAGTTCGCCGGAAAGTATTCACTGGTCAGATAACGGAGAAAAACTATTTTTTGAATGGAATCCTGAAGGAAAAGACGAAAGTTCATTGTTCTTTATCACTCCTGATAATCACAAACCTCAGAAAGAAACCCTTGAAGAAGAAAAAAAGATGCCTTCAGAATACGGAAACTTCAACAAAAACAGAACAAAAAAGGTTTATACTAAGCAGGGTGATGTTTACCTTCTCAACATTAAATCAGATGAGATTTTCCAAATAACAAATACACTTAATTACGAAAGTTCTCCGGATTTTAATTTTATGGAAAATAAAATAATATATACACTTAATAACAACCTGTATTCCTGGAATATAAATAATGGTTCAACAAAACAATTATCCAACTTCAGGAAAGGGAAAGAAAAACCTGAAAAAACGCCCTATTCAAATGATGGGGAAAAATGGCTCTATCAAGATCAGTTAAAATTATCCAAAGTACTTAACGAAAGAAAAGAAAAAAGAGAATCCAGGAAATCTGACCGGGAAGAAAAAGAACCGAAAAGACCAAAAATTATATATACAGGTGAAGATTTACCTTCAGACATCCGGTTAAGTCCGGATGAAAAATATATTACCTACACTATCTATCACAAGCCGCCCAACACAACCCAAACAAAGATTCCTGAGTATGTTAATGAATCGGGATATACAGATGTAAGTTCCGCGCGATCGAAAGTTGGTACTCCATATTTTTCTTCAACCGAATTGTTTATCTACAATATCGAAAAGGACACTGTCTATAAAGTTGAAACAAAAAATATTCCCGGAATTAAAGACTATCCCGATTTTTATAATGATTATGACGGAAAAGAGCCCGACAGGGAAAAAGAGAGACCGGTAATATTCAATTCGCCGGTTTGGTCGGATAATGGGGAACATGCCGTAATAAGTTTGAAATCCACTGATAATAAAGACAGATGGATAATGTTACTTGACTGCAACTCGGGTGAGATGAAATTACTTGATCATCAACACGATGAAGCCTGGATCGGCGGACCTGGTGTTGGTTGGCGGAGAGGAGTGACCCTGGGATGGATGCCTGATAACAAGAGGGTTTATTTTCAATCTGAAGAATCTGGATATTCCCATTTATATACAGTCAATATCAAAAACGGAAAGAAAAAAGCCCTGACAAGCGGGAAATTTGAGATTTATGGACCATTTATTTCCAGAGACAAGAAATTCTGGTATTTCACTTCAAATGAAGTTCATCCCGGTGAAAGACATTTTTTTAAAATGCCCCTGGATGGAGGAAAGGCAGTCCGTTTAACAACACTTGAAGGGAGAAATGATGTTGTCCTGTCACCTGACGAAAGTTTCCTTGCCATACGACACAGCTTTTCTAACAGTCCCTGGGAACTTTATTTAAAGAAAAACGAACCGGAAGCAGTTCCTGAAAAAATTACGCACTCACTAACACAAGAATTCTCTGCATATTTCTGGCGTATTCCCGAAATAGTGTCATTCAAAGCAGAGGATGGTATGAGTATCCCGGCCCGGATTTACTGTCCTGAAAATCCTGAAAACAATGGTCCGGCTGTAATTTTTGTTCACGGAGCAGGTTATCTTCAAAATGCACATAAATGGTGGAGCAGTTACTACCATGAGTATATGTTCCATAATTTCCTGGTTGATAATGGATATACTGTATTGGATATTGATTACAGGGGCAGTGCCGGATACGGAAGAGACTGGAGAACTGCTATTTACAGGCATATGGGAGGAAAAGATCTGTCTGACCAGGTTGATGGAGCCAGGTTTTTAACTGAAAAGTACAATATTGATCCTGACAGGATTGGTATTTATGGTGGTTCATATGGCGGTTTCATAACCCTTATGGCTATGTTTACAGAACCTGGTGTTTTCGCTGCCGGTGCCGCACTCCGTTCGGTTACCGACTGGGCTCACTATAACCACAGTTATACCGCAAACATATTAAACACTCCTGTTCAGGACAGTCTTGCATATATTAAAAGCTCTCCTATTTATTATGCCGAAGGACTTGAAGGGGCTCTTCTGATATGTCATGGAATGGTTGATGACAATGTTCATTTTCAGGATGTTGTTCGTCTTTCACAACGATTGATTGAACTTGGGAAAGATAACTGGGAACTTGCTGTTTACCCGCTGGAAAGACACAGTTTTGTTGAATCCAGCAGTTGGACAGATGAATATAAGAGAATATTTAAATTGTTTGAAGAGAATCTGATGAAGAAGAAGTCGAAGAGTCTAAAGGTTAAAGAGTCTAAGAGGTGAAGAGAATGAAAGAGTTTAAGGTTTGAAGATGTTTGAGGTTTAAGGTTGCCTTCAGAATTCTGTGCTTCGTTTCTTATTTGGATAATCAATGGTATAATGAAGCCCTCTGCTCTCATGAAGGGTTTGTGCCATTTTTATCACCAGGTATCCGACATTGATAAGGTTCCGTAGTTCGCAAAGTTTTCGCGACAGGGTCGATTTCTTATATAATTCCTCGGTTTCCTGATAAATTATTTCTAACCTTTTCCGTGCTCTTTCCAATCTCAAATCCGAACGGACTATCCCGACATAATTGGACATGATCTGCTGAGTCTCTTTATAATTCTGAGTAATAAGCACCATTTCTTCAGGATGTTTGGTTCCCTCAAAATTCCAGTCAGGAATTTCTTTTTTGAATGCATAATTTTTCATTTTGCGGGAACTATCCATAGAAGCTCTGTGAGCAAAAACAACTGCTTCCATCAAGGAATTTGATGCCAGCCTATTCGCTCCATGAAGACCCGTATAAGCAACTTCACCAATAGCGTATAAGCGTTTAATACTACTTCTTCCGTTCTTGTCTGCTTTCACACCACCACAAAGATAATGAGCAGCAGGAACAACTGGTATCATATCTTTTGTTATATCAATCCCTTCCTTAAGGCATTTTTTATAAATATTCGGAAAATGATCCTTTAGTTCATCACCATCCAGATGAGTACAATCGAGAAGCACAAAATCATCACCTCTTGTTTTCATTTCACTGTCTATTGCACGTGCAACAATATCCCTGGAAGCTAATGAACCTCTTGAATCATATCTATTCATAAATTTCTCGCCGGCAGTATTCCTTAACACCGCACCAAAACCCCTTAAAGCTTCAGTTATAAGAAATGATGGACGTTCCCCGGGGTTATACAATGAAGTAGGATGAAACTGAACAAACTCCATGTTATCAATAATGCCTTTAGCCCTGTATATCATAGCCAGTCCATCACCTGTTGCAACCAACGGATTTGTTGTTGTATTGTAAAGATTTCCCATTCCTCCTGTTGCCACCACTGTTACTTTTGACAAAAAAGTAATCACCCCTCCACTTTTCATATTAAATACATAAGCTCCATAACACTCCGTATCCGGAGAGGACCTGGTTATCTTGGTGCCAAGATGGTGCTGTGTAAGCAGATCTATAGCAAAATAGTTATCATATATTTCAATGTTGGGTTCAGATTTCACCCGTGAGATAAGGGCATTTTCTATCTCCTGACCGGTAATATCCTTATAATGCAGTATACGATGTTCCGAATGTCCCCCTTCCTTAGCCAGATCAAAGGAACCGTCTTTATTATGATCAAAATCAACTCCCCATGTAATTAATTCTTTGATCCGGTCAGGAGCTTCCCTGATGACTATTTCAACAATTTCTTCATCGCACAATCCATCTCCCACCAAAATCGTATCCCTGATATGCTTCTCAAAGGAATCAGGAGGGGACATTACTGCAGCAATTCCCCCTTGTGCATATTTTGTGTTTGTTTCCTCCAGATCATTTTTTGACAATACAGATACTGTACCATGTTTTGCTGCTTTAAGGGCAAAACTTAAACCGGCAACCCCGGACCCAATAACCAGAAAATCAGTTTTCTTTTTCACTTCCTTTGTTTTAACACATATTTTACAAAGATAACTTTTCAGTGCCAAATTCACCTTTTATTACTTCTATGTTTCTTGCATTCTTCGTATTTATTAGCTTTCAGAATTCATGTTTCATATTTCAGCTACAATTTATGTATACTTTTAAAGCATTATAAGTATACTGATTTTGCGAATGAAGCGAAGCAATCTGTCCCGGCTTTTCGTAAAGTTCATGACAGTCTATCTATTTGGCATTCTGTTTACTTTTAGGAGATTGCTTCGTCGCTTCGCTCCTCGCAAAATCCTTTTTTAACCAATAAAATCACGTTACCATTGTGTTATAATTGTTTGATTGTTATTTACTTTTTTGCCCAGATTGTATGATACATTTGCTTATAATAATAAATATCGGTCCAGGGATCCCGAAGGTCAGCAATCCAGTTCACTCCTGTTTTATTTTTTAATTTTAGTCCGATTAACTGTGTGGAGTGAGGAGGACTGGTAGTAATAAGAGTATCTATTTCATATTTCTGAATAATCTCAAGGGCCTTCTTCAATGCAAATTTATTCCATCCCACCCGGGCATCCGGGATAAAGAGATTCCCCCTGATTGCACGAGCAATTTTATTCAAAAAACCCGGATTCCCCTGGTTGACAAAACCTGCGTAAGGAATTTCGCTTTCTCCGGTTACTTTTTTGTAAAAACTGAAGGGTTCCCGTGATTTTGTTTTGAATACCTGAACACTTTCTGGAACTTCTTTTTCAAGGCTTTTGTCTAATAAGGGGAAGGAGGCATATTTTGGATTTACCGAAAGCACATAAGGTTGAATGTTAAATTCAGGAAGGTATTTGACAAACTTTAACCACCGCTGCACTCCGGCACCTCCACTTGGTGGCCAGTAGTATGTTATGATTAATACCTTTTTGGAGGGGATAGAGGGTATAGAGGGATTAGATGGATTAGAAGGAGTAGAGGGGGATATCATTTGTTTATTGATTTAATAAGTTTATTCAACAAGAAGCTAATTTCTGAACATAATGATTCTATTTTGTTATTTACCTCCTGATCAATGAATCCAAGATCATAGGATAATAAAACAAGATATCTTGTTTCTTCCAAAGAACCTCTTGAAATGTATAAAAAATGCACATATTCTTTATCTGAAGACCTTGACTTTCCCTCTACTATATTGTTAGCAATAGATACAGCAGCTCTTCTAATTTGTTGTGTAATACCAAACTTTTCGTCGGAAGGAAATTTTTTTGTTAATGAATAAATATCTATAATAAGACAATGAGCTTTTTGCCAAACAAAAAGACTCTTCCATGGATGATTTTCATTCATTATATATATCAATTATTTAATATACTCCCTCTTCCCCTTTTACTCCCTTTACTCCCTCTACCCCCTCTATTCCCTTCTTCAAAAGATTCCTCAGTTCTGCTTTTTTGCCGATTATTTCTCTAAGACTAGTTGTTGACACCCGGTCCTGCTTCATACTGTCCCTGTAACGGATTGTTACCGTATCATCTTCCATGGTTTGATGATCAACTGTTATACAAAACGGGGTTCCAATGGCATCCTGTCTCCTGTACCTGCGTCCGATAGAATCTTTTTCGTCATATTGGCAATTAAAATCAAACTTTATGTCATTTATTATCGTGCGTGCTTTTTCGTCAAGACCGTCTTTTCGCACTAATGGTAAAATAGCTGCTTTAATTGGGGCAATAGGTGCCGGGATCCTGAGAACAACCCTTTCTTCGAGATTCCCGTTGGCATCAGGAACTTTCTCTTCGGTATAAGCATAGGACAATACTGCCAGGAACATCCTGTCAAGCCCGATAGATGTTTCAACAACATACGGGATATAACTTTCCTTTGACAGAGGATCGAAATATTGAAGTTTTTTACCTGAAAATTTCTGGTGTTGTGATAGATCAAAATCTGTCCGGGAATGAATTCCTTCAACCTCTTTAAATCCAATCGGAAATTTAAACTCAATGTCAAATGCAACATTGGCGTAATGTGCAAGATTGTCATGTTCGTGAAAACGATAATGATCAGAATTAATTCCCAATGCCAGGTGCCATTTCATCCTTGCTTCTTTCCAGTATTCAAACCATTTAATTTCATCTCCCGGTTTGACAAAAAACTGCATCTCCATCTGTTCAAATTCCCTCATCCTGAAAAGAAACTGGCGTGCCACAATTTCATTCCTGAAAACTTTTCCAACCTGTGCAATGCCAAAAGGGATACGCATACGCCCGGATTTCTGGACGTTAAGATAGTTTACAAAAATTCCCTGTGCGGTTTCAGGACGCAAATATATTGAACTGGCATCTTCACTCACCGAACCCAGCTTGGTCTCGAACATCAGGTTAAACTTACGAATCTCAGTCCAGTTCCTTGATCCGGAAACAGGATCAGCAATGTCACAATCAATAATTATTTGTCTGATTTCAGCCAGGTTTTCATCTTCCATAGCCTTGATAAACCTGGAATTGATCTCTTCCCGTTTTTTCAGATTTGCCTGAACCCTGGGATTTGTTTTTCTGAACTTTTCTTCATCAAAATCGTTCCCAAACCGTTTAGCTGCCTTTATTATTTCTTTTTCAATTTTCCCTTCAATTTTCTGAAGATAATCTTCAATCAACGAATCTGCCCTGTATCTTTTTTTTGAGTCCTTGTTGTCAATTAAAGGATCATTGAATTGTGTAACATGTCCTGATGCTTTCCATGTTTCAGGATGCATAAAAATTGCTGAATCAAGTCCTACAATATTTTCATGAAGTAATACCATGGAATCCCACCAGTATTTTTTAATATTGTTTTTTAATTCAACTCCATATTGACCGTAATCATATACAGCACTTAAACCGTCATAAATTTCACTGGACGGGAAAATGTAACCGTATTCTTTTGCGTGGGATACGAGCTTTTTGAAGCTTCCTTCATTGTCCATGGTTGTATGATTTGTGTTTTTAAAAAAATGATGCGACAAAAGTAATTCAAAATCTCCGGTTTTCATAAAATCAGTTGGCAAATTGCAAAAGGCAGTTGGCAAAAAAGTAAATAACAATCAAACAATTATAACACAATGGTAACGTGATTTTATTGGTTAAAAAAGGATTTTGCGAGGAGCG
>JABUBQ010000054.1_pt1 | contig 14266 bp, 18 predicted proteins | sample 7240351 | NCBI WGS metagenome assembly JABUBQ01 (sample SAMN07256348, study PRJNA390944) | subsurface metagenome | isolation source: Methane hydrate marine sediment | place: Pacific Ocean: Eastern North Pacific, ODP site 1244 | collected 2002 | reverse complement strand
CATGTATATTTTTTTAAAGAAAAAGCAAAAGCATGTGCAATTTTTCCACAACCAAGTATTCCCCATAATGATATTCAAAATTTCGAGGATTTGTATTATCCTGCAATTCAAAATTTCATTCAAAATTTCAGTTAATTATTGATTGTGCTCATGTAAATTAAAAAGAAATTTGCATAAAAAAGAAATAATGGTCCTAATTTAAAATTATTAATGAACTCTAAAATACGATGGGGAATACTTGGTTGTGGAAAAATTGCACATGCTTTTGCTTTTTCTTTAAAAAATATACATGAAGCTCAATTACTTGCTGTTGCCTCTCGAACACCCGGAAAAGCCCAAACATTCGGGGAACAATTTGGAGTCGAATTTAAATATACCAATTATGAAGAACTTGTGAATAATCCAGAAATTGATGTTATCTATATAGCTACGACTCATAATTTTCATTACAAAAATATTTTACTTTGCCTAAAAGCTAATAAACCAGTACTTTGTGAAAAGGCCTTTACACTTAATGCTAAACAAGCGGTTGAAGTAATTGAGATGGCAAGGGAGAAAAACATCTTTCTAATGGAAGCTATGTGGATGAAATTTAACCCATGTATAGCAAAACTTCGTGAAATCTTAGCAGAAGGCATTGTTGGAGACATTCGTCTTATTAAAGCAGATTTCGGGGAAAAATTTCCGCGTGATCCACAAGATAGATTATTTAATATACATTTGGGTGGAGGGGCATTATTAGATCTTGGTATATACCCAATCTCATTTGCACGAATGATCTTTGGCCATTCTCCTATAAACTGCAAATCTGAGGCATATATTGGTGAAACTGGAGTTGATGAAGAATCAGCATACTTTCTTGAATTTGAAGATAAGAAATTAGCTATGCTTTATTCATCTAGTCGTATTGAAATGCCCAATGATGCAACCTTGTTTGGAACAAAAGGAATGATAAAACTCAAGGATTTCTTCCATCCATCCAAAATCGAGTGGAAATTGAACGGAAAACGCAAAATTAAATCAATTGAAGTGCCATATGATCTTCCAGGATACCAATATGAAATCTTAGAAGTCCATAAATGTCTCGCAAACGGACAAATAGAAAGTAAAATCATGCCGTGGAGCGAAACGATTGAGAATATGAAGACAATGGATACATTACGGAAACAATGGGGCTTGAAGTATCCAGAAGAAAAAACCCATCAAAACGTATAGAACCATTTATTGTTTTGGTTTAAATCCCATTTTTTTGTAAAACACTGGAATGTCATCAGGATTAAACGGCGGGTGTTGTTGGAGAACCTCTTCCGATAAATCCATCGGAAGGGGCCATGTGTTAGATTTTTTTTCGGATACTGTATCGTGGATGGTATTGGCATAGCAGTTACACCCTGGACCTCGAAAAGTAGTAGTCATTTTTTTCCAGATTGATGAAACAGGCTGTTCTTTCACATTCCCCATACTTAACATCGTGAAATCGCATGGTGAAACATTTCCTTGCGAATCTATGAACAAATAATTGTAACCCGCACCACATCCGTAATATTTTCTGCTTTCAAAGAAATCATAGGCAAATACGTTAGGATACCCCTTCGTTTTTTGGGCTTTTTTCTGGAATTTAAAAATTGTTTCAATATTTTCTTGGGTCAATTTTTCTTCAGGCCTGGTAGTGAGTTTACCAGAAAGAATTGGAGAAGTCAACCGCATATCATTAATCCCGAGGTCGGCAAAAAAATCCAATGTCTTAAAAAAATCTTCTTTATCATCGACTAGGCTCTTCGTGGGGACAAAAGACACAGCCACATAGAAACCTTCACTTTTAAACATCTCAATTGCTTTGATAGTTCCCTCAAAGATCCCTTTTACTCCCCGGCCTTTGTCGTGCACTTCGCCAGTATAATGGTCCAAACTTAACACAGGAATGACCAGCCCAGCTTCTTTTAGCTTCCTCACACGTTCTATAGTCAATTTATATCCAGTAGTAAACATAATCGGCATTGACCGTGAATCTATCGACGCTATAATTTCTTCAAGATCCTCCCGAAGAAGGGGTTCTCCCCCTGTAAGACCAATAACGCTAGCTCCCAAATCTTGCACTTCGGAGATACTCTGCTTTAGCTGTTCCAAGCTCATACCGTCCTTTTTATCTCGATCAGAGAACGAACAATGCCAACAATTACAGATACACCGCGAGGTTATGGCGAAATTACAGACCACCGGGGATGGACTTCCAAGGGCGGTCGACACAGCACTAGTTAAGAACCGTTCATGGGCCAGAGATGGGAAGTATGGGGTAAAGGTATTGGAAAAGATTTTGCCATCTAAATTGGTTAATTTACTTTCCTTCGAGACATAATTCATACCCAATTTTTGTTTTATGCTCAAAGTTTTCATTGCTTCATTCTTCATCATTTTTAATGATACTGCAAGAGCCTTTAATCCGTAAAGCTGTTTTCCATTGATTTTACCCATGCGTATTTCATCTTTAATTTGTTTCAAGCATTAAATATAGGTGTTTATTCACATTACTACAAGATAATAAAAAAAAAAAAAAATTATTACATTATTTTATTTCTTCTTGAATGGTTTCTAAGGTTTTGCTCTTTGTTTCGTATTTATTCCAGATCAGGCTGAGAAGCGGGAGAAGAATAATCACGGCGGCCGCCAAATAGAATGTTTGGAAGGTACCCATTGTATCGATTGTGACTTCAGAAGGTAAGAGCCAAGCACCAAGTAAAGGTCCTATCACATAACCCAATCGAGAGATGGTTACTGCGAGTCCGAAACCTGACGCCCTGATTTTGGTCCTAAATAGCTCATTGATATAAACCAAGAGGAAGCCTAAAAAGCTCGCCATAAAGAAATATGACAATATCAAGAATATTGGAGTGTTAAGATATGCCATAAGAGCGACACTGATCGCTGCTCCTATGCTACAATAGATCAAAGCAAATATTCGCCCGATTTTTTCCATGATGATGCCGATCGTTAAGGCACCTAGAATGGTCGATAATCCGGCATAGGTATACCACGTTGTCCAAGTAGCAGCAGCTTCGAGTTCAGGCAAGCTACCCCAAACTACATTCATATAAAAATCAGCAACTGATACTGTGAGCATCTTGAAAGAGACGTTCCAGAAAAAGTAGATGAATCCAGCTATTAAAACAAATTTCCAATCTTTTTTATCGAAGAGTTTTAAGCTTTCGCGATATTTGCTCATCGAAACCTTGTGTTCCTCTTTATTTTCTTCCCATCTTTTCGTTTCTTTCATAAAGAACCAAAAAATGGTAATCACTAAACCAACTATACCAAAGATTCCATACATCCACGTCCACCCAAAAGCATCCTTGATTGGCTCTCCGAGGACAGCATACAATGGAAGGAGTCCAATGAGAAAAGCAAGACTACCGTTAATAGCTCGGTTCTTCGCAGGTGACTCTTCACTTATCGGGATTGTCCATAAGTTGGCGTTAGTGGCCAGTATCAAAATGGAATAAAAGGTAAAGAAAATCCAAATATTTAGCGCACCAATTAATCCAATTATTAATGCACTTACACTCATCATTATAAGCAGAATGAGGATTCCTATCTTCCTACCCTTGAAATCAGCAACCCAAGAGAGAAGAAACACCAAGAAAGCAAGGATTCCAAAAACTCCTTGCCATAAGGCAAATTCATCTAAGCCGATATTAAAATGTTCTCTAATATAGGGCACAGCGCTAGTTTCAATCAATGAAAGATATTGGTCAACTAACGCAATTAAACCCATAAAAATGATCAAATAAGTCATATAACCTTTTGATCGTACACGATCAGATTCAGCCATAGTGATTATTACTCTGACTAATTTATATAAAAAGTATAGCTATATTTTTGAATAAAAAAACTAACAAAATTAATTGTGGACGGAACAACCTTTCATTCCATTTTTATCAAAATACTTCTGGTGATATTCTTCGGCATTGTAGAATTGAGTTGCTGGAACAATTTGAGTTATTATGGATTGAGAAAATATATTGGTTTTCTCCAAAGAACTGATTACAGATTTAGCCAATTCTAATTGTTTTTGAGTATGATAAAAAATGGCGGATCTATACTGGCTACCTACATCAACACCTTGTCGATTGGGCGTTGTGGGATCATGATTCTTGAAAAATATTTGCAATAATTCTTCATATGAAATAATATTGGGATCAAATAAGATTTCAACAGCTTCTGCATGGCCCGTATTTCCAGTACATACTTGTTGATAATTAGGATCCTTTGTAGTTCCGCCAGTATATCCTACAGTAGATCTTACAACACCCTTAATCCTACTAAATAAATATTCTACTCCCCAAAAACATCCCGCTGCAAAAGTTGCTTTTTCGACTTTTTCTGAAGTCATAATTGTAATATAAATCTGAAAACTCAAAAATAATTGCCAAATCTTTCATAAACCAAATTAGGATTTAACTTATAATTTCTTAATCAGAGAGTTTCTGGGTTTACTTCCAAAATTACAACCCATCTATTACCTGGATATCTTTCTAAGTAGACTATCCCAGAATAATTGAATTTGATATCTTCTTTGGATTCATCCTTTGATATTAGAAAATTACACAATTTTTGCAAGTGGGGTAAATGTCCAATTAGCATAATATTATCATCAATGTCCGATAATAAACCAGCCCAAATAAGATGTGAATCTAATGGATTTAGACCTTTTGCAGATTCCAAGCCATCAATGGGTTCTAAATACTCATTGAAAATTTCAGCTGTTTCTTTTGCCCGTTTTTTTCCACTATGATAAATTTTTCGGACTTCAATTGGAATTTGCTTAGCAAAATTTGCGATCTTGCGGGTGATAACATATCCTTCCTCAGTTAAACCTCTCTCTGGATCCTCTTCTTTATTTTTTGCCTTTGCGTGCTGAATTAAGAAAAGCTTCATCATTTTTAATATATTAAGCTCATATTGATAAATTTTTCTTCATAAAAGATCAATCGGTTTCTGGGATCCAGCCTGAGTCTTCCCATGCTTTTCGCATTACTTTATTCTTATTTAAAAAAAGCTGAACATAGTGTGCTGAGACTTTATTCAATGGGCATGAAAAATGGGGGCATCTTTTACAACGATCGCCTAATAATATTTTTAAGTGGTAATAAGCGAGCCCAATAAAAACGATAGTTGTGATTAGTAAGCCAATTTCATAAAAGAAAAGAGGACGTGGATCAGTCAAGAACAGAATTAAACCACCGACAATTCCGAATAATGGAATTACTTCAAAAATGAACCCAATAACCAGCATTACGATCTTTTTCCACTTTTTGATAGGTTCGGGATGATATTTCCATAATTTAGGCATTCCCCATAGTCCACCGCATTTAAGAAATTTTCCTTCTTTTGTGTAAAACGGACAATGACTACAAATCAATCCTGGTTCGATCACAAAGAATGTGATTGCAATAAATAATCCATAAGCCCACATCATCCACCATGTGTTTAGCATGAAGCCGATGAAGTAAAATATTGCTAAAGCATTCAATCGGTAGCAGGTATTGAAGATAATAAAACCGATTGTTTCTCGTTTAGAAAATTTACACATGATAACCTTATCAAGATTGCAATCTTCACATTCTGTACCATCAGTAGCCACGCAAGAAAACACGGAAGATTTAGATTGAGGTCGATCTAAGGTAGATGGAATGTTTTCTGAAGGATTTACCAAATGTTCGTTATTTGACATTTTTTTTTCTACAAATATAAATTATCGGATGATGCATGTAAATTACTCCCAAGAAATAAGAAAAAACATAAAAAAATTACAAATTTTCAAGTATCAATATAATTTGGGTTGTTGTTTCTGCATGTTGTTGTTCTCGAGTAATCGTTGCGGTCCCATCTCCCTTTTGTTCTCCGTAATAACCAAAATATGCATGATTTCCTCCTGCAATTTCATAAATAGTGTGATTTTCTGGGAGTAAAGGAGCAGTAGAAGGAATATCTTGGGATAAAACAGTATCCAATTCTCCGTAAATGGATAAACAATGGATGTTCATGTCAGATAAATCATTCGATTCAGCCGGATAGGAAGCTAGAAGGATTAATCCTTGAATAAGTGATGGATTTTCATATGTAAATTTAGCAGCCATAGATCCTCCAAGAGAATGTCCAGCCATGATCCAATTATCAATTGCTGGGAATTCCGTAATTATCTCATTTGCAATATTTACTCCAAAAATTGCTAAATTCACAGGCATAGGTGCAATTATTACTAAATAACCTTCAATGGCAATGCTTTTTGCAAATATTGAATAGGATTCGGGTTCTATTTTTGCTCCTGGATAGAAAATAATCGCCGTCGAAGGTGTTGTATTTTTCGGAGAGAAAGTGAGCCAAGGATCTGTCTCAACATCAACTATATCATCCGAAGTTAAAGCTGTCAAAGCTTCCTCCATGGGATCCGAAGAATCTAAAATCCAGAATGTGGTAAAGCTTACTAATCCAAAGATAATAATTATTACAGATATACCAATAATTTTTTTCTTATTCATGAATGTTAACAAATTTTTAATTAATAAAGATATTTCGTTGGACCAAAACAATTAATAATAAGTTAACGAGAAATATTAGATATGGCTGATGAATATTCCATTGCAATAGCATTGGTTGATTTTATTCCAACATTTTTTTTTCCGATAGGCGTATATTTCTTTCAAAAATTCTTTAAAAAACAAAATTTTGTAAGAAGTCAAATATTATGGATAATTGGAGGCTTTTTAGTCTTCATCGGAGGTTTTTTTAAAGCCATTTGGAAATTTAACATGGCATTAACTCAGAATGATATCCTTTTTCTCTCAGATGGTCTTTTCGTGTTTCAGTCCGTTGGTTTTACATGTTTGCTTCTTGGAACGTTTTTATTTATTCGAAGTCAATCAAATAAAACGAATATCCCTAAATCAACACCCCTTACTGCATTAGCAGTATGGAAAATACCATTCATGGCGATACAAACATTGACGTGTATAGGAACCTATGGATTATTAATTCATTATGGTTTCAAAAAAGGAAATAAAAAAGGTGCCATTCTCCTTATTATTTCTGTCATCATAATTTTCCTGATGGTAGGACTTAGTGGATCGGATATGAGCATTTCAATCCAATGGATCGCAGAAATTATTAACACTTTCGGACAATTGAGTTTTCTTTTAGCGGGAATCACATTTACTAAAGATTTGGAAAAAATAAGAGAATGATAAATGCTCTTAAAAGCGATAAGCACTTTTATTGAATGATTAAATTATGTTCGGTGATGAGAAAGCTGAGTGGAATAAATTTTTTGATTTTTATAAAAAGAAATACAAAGAAGAAGTCGGATTTGTCCCCAGTGTATTTGAAAATGATGATTATGAAGTAGATCTTGTAGTGGGTGAAGATTCGGGAAAAATTCATGGAATTCGTGTCTTGCAAATCAGCCTTTATGAAGGAGAAGAGGGTGATGAAGAAGAGGATGAGGAAGATGATGAAGAAGATGAGGAAGATGAAGGAGAAGAATCTGAAACTATTTGCTACGATTTCGCTAAAACTAAATCATCTTTATCTGAACTTGAAGGAAAACCATACTTTGATTTGAATTTTAAATCAAAAAAGAAAAAAGCTAAGAAGAAAGAAGAAGATGATATCGATCTACCGTTAAAAATTCAAATATATTCAAAAAATGAGGATGATAAAGTGATAATTACAGGTGCTGTCATGATTAATAGTGATGATCCAGAAGATTTTACAGTGTTAATGGAAAATTCTGAGCTTGGATGATGGTAAATACGAGAATAAGCCTAAAATTACCTATTTTTTATTAATAAAATTTCCTGATTAATTTTTATAACTGAAGTTTTTTTTTTCTTCCATTTATTTTCAATATTATGATGCCTCCAGAACTATGGAAAAAAGAACTTGAAAATAATCGTAAATCAAAAGATTATTTTTTTGCCCTAGATCAGCAAAGCCCAATCCCCATGAATGAAAGAAAAAACTTTGAAGGGTTAAAATATTATCCTCCAAACCCGAAATTTTACTTTGAATTAGATCTCCATGAACATGACAAAAAGGAAACAATCCACATTCAAGACTCTAAAGATAATATGCGAACCTTGATAAGATGGGGAGAATTTGTATTCGAGATCGATGGTAAAGAAAATAAACTTCAAGCTTATAAAACCGATCCACATGAAAAAAATTTCTTTGTCCCATTCCGGGATACAACAAGCGGTAAAGAAACATATGGAGCAGGAAAATATTTAGATCTGGATGAAGAAAATAGTAAAAACTCAGCAGGAAAATGGATTTTGGATTTCAATGTAGCATATAACCCATTTTGTTCATACAATGAGAATTATGCATGTCCATTTGTACCTCCAGAGAATTGGATAAAAACACCCATCCTAGCTGGTGAAAAAAAATATCATGATTAATTTTATTTTTCATATTTAATCATTAGGATAAAATCTCAACAAATAACATCTATTCCTTTTGTCTCCGTACATTTCTTCGCCAATGGAATAATAGCAAAAAACAAAAGACTAACTAAGAAGAAAGCTAACCCAATATCACCGAATAATTCAGTTAATTTTGAATTAATAAATAATCCAAGAGTCAAACCCAAAGCGAAAATAGTAGATCTCCAAGCAGTCCCTATTCCACGCAACTTAGTAGGCAAAAACTCTACACAAAGTAAGCGAGTTTGAACTAGTAAACCGTAAGAAATAAATGTCCTAATTGACAACCCAAAGAGACCCGATAATAATGAAACTAAATATATATCTGATTTAATTCCGAATGATAATAATAATATGGAAAAGGGGAAAATAGCCGAATAAATGAAAAATATTTTTCTTCTACCAAATTTATCAGAAGCCCTTCCAGTTACCAAATAGGATATTATCGCAAAAACACTCGCAACCATCAGAATAAGTGTTCCATCCTCCGGTGAATAATACTCGGATAATAATAGTTCTCCAACAGACCCAATTGGTTCATTAAGACCAATAATAAAAGAAATTAATATTATAATTATAAAGGACACTCTGTGTTCGGATTGAAATGGTTTCCAAAAATTTTTCACCAGTTTTTCTTTTTTATAGTCAGGAGATTTACGCTTTATTTTGAATTCTTGAAAGGCAGTAGTTTCTTTAGTTTTAAAAGCAAAAAATGCAAAAGGAATTGCTAAGAATCCAAAATAAGTCATACCTCGCCAAGTTCCAACAGGAGAAGTGTCAGTTATAAAGATCATTCTAAATAGAATTGTCGCTATCGATCCCAATACCCCAAAAACCATGATTAAGTTTGTATAAGTGCTTCTCTGCTTTTTTGGAGATTCTTCTGCGATGAAAATTGTATAAATATCAGCACTAAAGAATAGATATAATAAAAATAATGAAATTGTGAACATTAGGGGTGAATTTGAGAAATACATAAGAACTGAAGCTAAACCCATTCCTAGCAGGGTGATAAAAAGAAAAATCCTTCTACCCCAAATATCAGCTAAAAATTGAATAAAAAGAACAAAATACATGCCTAAAGACGCCCACGCTACTAATTTGGTATATTCAAAATCTTCTAACTGGAATTCTTCAACCACCTTTGAAGGAATTAGTTGAGGAAAAATCGTAGTATAACTATCTAAGATTTCCATTACGGCAAGGAAAATTAAAAGAAAAAGGAAATATCTCTTACTTTTACCATATTTCTTGTTCAAAATTTTTTCAGAATCATCAAATTCCATTATTTCTAATTCTGCTTAAGAATAATTTATAATTTTTTTTTTTTATATTCAGAAAATTGAATATAATCCTTAAATCCAATTTTTTTATAGGTATGAACAGCCGGTGGATTATCTGCACGAACATGAATTAAACACAACAAATTATGCTTAAATAATTCCTGAACCGAACGGGAAACCAATGATGTAGCAAATCCACGGTTTTGAAATTCGGGATCCGTTGCCACAGTCGATATGATCCCGATTTTATCACCAAACCAAGTTTGAGCCAAGGAAACTAATCGATTTTCGCGTTTTATGCCGAACCATATGTGGTTTTCGCTAAATTCTATATCTTTCGCCTGCACATGACCCCAAAAAACAGGATCAGCTTTTCTATGAAGAGAAGCGATTTCTTCTCGGCCAGATTCTTCCAAAATCTCTGATACAAATTCTTTTTTTATCAAATTCTCACCCAAATGAATAACCATTCGATTAATTAGAATTTCTTTTTTATTTTCTTTATCTTTTGAACCCAACAATTCTTTTTGTGAGTTTAAAACTGTGATATCCATTGGACTCATATCAAATTGGTTTGCCAAATTCTTTACAGCTTCATTGCTTCCACGTATTTGAATAATTTTATCTTTATAATTTAGCAATAATCCCTGGATTTTTCCAGCATCATCAATTGCTATCAATATTTTTGTGATATTAGGATATTGCTTATAATCCATAATATAAAAAAAATACTCTTCTATACGATCTTCAACATAGCGCCAAAAAATTGGTTCTGTTGCGGAATCAAGTGAGATGATCTTCATATTATTTTTTAGAAGCTGCTTTAATTCAAAAAATTTGCGAAGATTTGTGGCTCATATATCGTAGATGATATCACGATGGTTTTTTGGGTATTATTGCCATTCATAATCCCATATACTCTTACTTTTGATAACGATTAATTTTAATAAACGTGAGAAAAAATGGCTTTTAAAGCAGTATTAATTGGCGAAGCGGGCGTTGGAAAATCCACATTATCTCGCATGTTGAGATGCAAACCAGTGGCAAATTTTAGAAGAACCCCAACTATTGGCGTAAACATCGAACAGGTCAAAACTGATAATGGAAATATGTGTCTATGGGATCTTGGAGGTCAAAGACGTTTTCAATTTATGTGGGATGAGTTTATGCGTGGGTCAGAATTAACAATTTTAGTTACAGACAGTAGTGCAGCTAATGTTATGATGACCAAAGACATAATTGAGCGGCATATGAATAATTCAGCCGCAAAGATCATCGCGATTGCAAATAAACAGGATCTTAAAGGGCGTATGAAACCCGATGAAATCGAAGCAGCGTTGGGTGTTCCAACCTTCGGTATGATCGGAATTGATTCACAAAATGAGAAGAAATTAAAGAAGATAATTGAAAAAAGCCTATAGAATTATCATTTTTTTATTTAATATTTTTGATTAAATTTTGTTGTATGAATGTAATATTTAAAAAAAAAAAGGGATTAGTAATTAATCCCTTAAAAAATAGGTTGGTTTAATATGAAATATATTAAAATTATGAATTTTAAAAAAAAAAATTAGTGAGAAATGGGAGCTCCGCATTCTGGACAAAATTTCATTTCCGAATTATTTAACTGGGTTCCACAATGTACACAATAGAAAATACTTTTATCTATCCCTTCCTCGTATTGATTGTTTTGAGTTGAAACCTCAAGTACCTTCAAATCTTGGGAAGTTTTTTTATTAGTATCACCCCAAAACATTCTTCTCGATAAAATCAAAAAAACTGCAATTAAGGTGAATATAACTATTACACCAAAAATATTGGAATGACCCATAGAATCGAAGTTCCAATCCATCATTCCAGTTCTATCTGCCCAATCCATATGATTTATATAATTTTCAAATGACATTTTTATCTCTCCTCTGTTTTTTCAATGACCTGTGTTTGTGAGTAATTATTTCGGACAACAAAATATAAGATTACTCCAACAAAATTTAAAATGATTACCATAAGCAACCAAATTTCGGGGTTCTGACTCCCTTTTCTAATAGAATCTTTATGTATGTAATATGCAAAAAGTATTCCGATTCCGAAGAAAAGAATCCAACATGATATCATGAATGCCCAAGCAAAACTACCAAATGTATCAAACATCCAATCCATACGGTTTCTTAAAAAAAATTGTTGTTTTTCTATTATTTTGTATTATTCAATTATCATCGACTTTCCACAATGCATTGGGATATCTTGACTTCCACAATGACTCCCCATATGGCATACCAATTTACCACCTTCGATATGCATAGGTTGATTGCAATGTATCGGGATTTCCTGAGTTGTTCCACATTGTTCACACTTCAATTCCACAGACTTCACCTTTTTGATATTATTTATTTAACTATTCATTATTTTAAGAAAAAAATGATTTTTCAAGATAATTTGATTGAATATTGAATAAAAAAAGATATATCTTAAATAAATATATTTTCCAAATAAATAATAAGCGAACTATATTAATAATTATTAAATATCCGTAACAGATATATTTCTATTAGAACTAAATCGTTAGCTTTATCAGATTCATTGAGGTTAATTAATTCAAACAATACTTTTATTGGATATATTAAAAAAAAAAAAAATCTTAACAGAGGTTATAACAAATGTCATTTGAAGAAGAATCAATATTATCAGATTTTACAAGGTTTTATTTATTAGTTTTATTATATGAAGAGTCCACTCACGGGTATGCATTAAGACAGAAATTTAAAGAGAGAATAGGAAAAAATGTGAGCTACTCTCTTATTTACCCTTTTCTGGAAAAATTAGAGAAAAAAAATTATGTTAAAATGGAACTAATAAAAATTGGTCAAAAAGAAAAAAAGAAGTTTCACTTAACAGATGATGGAAAAAAGTTTGCAGAAAATTTGTTTCTACGATTCTCAGGTATTATAGATACTGCCATTGAACCAAATATTCAAATATGTAGTGGATGTGGTATTAGATTGTATCAAAATGCTTATCAAGAAGTAATAGATGGAAAAAAACATCTATTTTGCTGTACCCATTGTGCTAGCCACTATAAAAACAATATTAAACAATTAAAAAACTCTGGTTAACGAATGATTAATGATTTCTATATAAAAATTAAGATTTAAAATGACAAATATCTACTTTTTTTATATTTTATTGATTTAATTAAACTAAAAAGTGAAAAAATGACCGAATAATAGGTCAATAGTTATTCTTATTTATCGATTTTCATTTATCTTCGGTTTTTAACCATATCAAGACATTATCAGAATCTGCAGATTCTTGGGATAGATAGAATGGAAAACTTTGAGTATTTGATTTGTTCTTTCCAAAATACACTTCTATCACGATTTCAGAATCTACTCCGACAGGAATAATTTTATCCTCAACAGAAACCGTGGAAACAATTGTAATATCTATTGATTCTCCCCCTTCAATCCCCATTGGATAAGTAGGTAACAAAATAACATATCCTTCATCTGTAAATTTCTCATAATTCATGTTTGGAGCTGTAGCTCCAGTCAATTCGTTCAATCGAACTTTTGCATCAACATCTATGTATTTTATCTCATCACCGTGTTTAAATCCAATTTTAATCTCTGTAATTAAGCCTTTTTTTGCTCCTTCATTTTCGAATGTCAGTGGTAAACATAGCAACATTGCATTTTCGTAACTTGAAGAAATAAACCCATAATTAACCAATCTTCCTGAATTAATATTTGCGGGTTTGATCATCTGAAGCCAATTATAGATTGATAACAGAGCACCAAAAACCGCCGGAATAAGGCTTAATAAATCAACTTCTATACCAAAAATCTCAGCCATAGATATGATATTAATTTAGATATTTATAAATCTATTATTGAGATACATCAATCATTTTTATTAACAAAAAAACAAAAAAAAAGCAGATAAGATATCACCGTAGATGTTTAAGGAAAATACTATATTTGTACAGATATTCATTTTCCTCTTCATCGAAAATAATTCCATATAATTTTCCGTTATTCCTTTCTATAATTTTCATTGATGCAGCATTGTCTATGTTACATGTTAAAATTAATTCTTCTATTCCTATCTTTATAGCCTTTTCCAATGCCAGTTTTAAAATCTGAAAACCGTAACCTCTATTTCTACAATCTGGTGATATATCATAACCTATATGACCTGCACATTCTATCTCTTGATGTCTAATTCTCAGTACTCCTACAACATCTTTTTTATCAATTAACCAGAATGTTGAAGTTATAACCTCTCCTTGAGGTAGGTCATTTCCCTCAGAATAATTGTGCAAATCGTTTAAATAATCTTGGAAATTTTCTAATGCTTTTTTATATTTATTAAAATAGTGTTTATCATTTATTTTTCTGTATGATAACGCATAATTTTCAAAACTCTTTTGAAATATTTTATCAGGCTCAACTAAAATTAAATCTCCCATAAATTATCCTCAGTTTTTTTAGTGGGTGTGAAATATTT
>JABUBQ010000053.1_pt1 | contig 14272 bp, 18 predicted proteins | sample 7240351 | NCBI WGS metagenome assembly JABUBQ01 (sample SAMN07256348, study PRJNA390944) | subsurface metagenome | isolation source: Methane hydrate marine sediment | place: Pacific Ocean: Eastern North Pacific, ODP site 1244 | collected 2002 | reverse complement strand
TAAAAAGATTTAGAGTTTTATTGAGAGAATCTTTACCAACAAATGAAAGTGTTCCCGTACACACTACCAAAGAACCAAAGTAAGTAAAAATCTTATGATTCCACTCCTTTTTTACGCTGGTGAGTAACGCTCCCAACACCATGCCAACCTGAAAAAATACCATTACAAACGCAAAATCTGAAGCTGATCCTGCATGAATATGAGGCGCTTCTATTATATAAGGTAATAACACGTTGAAAGGCATCAGTAAAAAATTAAGCAACATAGACAGCGATAATAACGTTAAAATCCCAGGTATAAGTCTTATCGTCTTTATTCCTGTTTTGAATTCAAAAATAAAGGAATTCTTTTTTTCTTCGATTTTTGATCTTTTTACAACGGGAATTTTAGTAATTAAAAGCGGAATCAAAGCGATAAGAAATGTAATTACATCAATCCAAAGTATTAGAAATATATCTCCATGAAGCATTTCATATAATAATGCTCCGAGTACAGGTCCAATAATATTAATTAAACTCGAGAATAAGTAATTAAAACCGTTCATTCGGCTGATTTTTTCTTTTGGGACCATTGTTGGTGTGATAGCGCTTACTGTAGGAACATGAAACGCTTGAAATATTCCCCGAAGACCAACTATTAATATAACTACCAGTGGATTTGCAGCACCAAAAATAAACAACGCTATGATCCATAAAGTTGTTGAAGCTTGTAACGAATCCGCTATAGCAACTATTTTCTTTCTGCTCCACCTATCAGCAAGCACTCCTGCTATAGGAGTCAAGAACGCCATAGGCAACGTGTACATGAAAATTCCTATCGATAAAAGAGTGGGACTTCCGGTTAATACTATAACCCACCAAGTGATAGCAAAATTAACCACGGATGACCCCAATATTGAAAACAACTGACCCGACCACATAAATATGTAGCGCTTAAAGGTCTGATTATTTGCTAATTCTTCTATTTCTTCTGTATCTTCCATTTTTTTATCAACCATTTTGTTCAAACTCTTTTTATTTTTTTTTTCTTTTTTAATTTTTTTTTCTTTCTTTCTTTTTCTTATTTTTCTCTATTTTTTCAATTTACTACACTTATTCTTTCAATTTACTTTCATTTGTTGGTAAAGATTCTCTCAATAAAACTCTAAATCTTTTTAATTCTTTGTTAGATGACACTATCTGATTTTTTAATTCACTCTTCCAATATCCCCTAATTTCCTTTAATTTAATTTATCCCGTTTAAGCTTTTATCTAAATAATGAGTCGTTTTTACATTTTGTCAATTAATTCGTTAATTTTTGAAATCACTTCGTCAGGAGCGCTCGTGAATTTAAACACGCCTTCCTCCAACATACCTTCAATACCCTCGTCTGCTAATTCATATATAAGATTCTCAGCGTCCTCATTAGTTTTATTAAGTGCTCGGGCAAGTTTATCAATCGGTAAACTTTTTTGTAGTTTAATTAAACCTCTAACCCTCTTTTTTATTCGGTCTTTATCATTTGAAGATGACAGATTGACTTTAATTCTAGGTTTGAGTTTTTTCCCTTCAAATTCATGCTCAATCTTCTCTGCTAAATCTTCTATACCTGATTCTTTAACCGCTCGTTCAATATTTTCCCCCCATTCCTCTAGTTTTTTGAAATCTCCGATGTTGGCTTTCACGAATTTCATTGACTTTCGAATAAGCTCTGATACGGAAGAACCTAATTCTTCTGACCAATCCCTCCATTCATCGCTTGTATCGCTATCTACTGAAATATTTATGCGCTTTGAGGCTTTTTTCTCTGCTTTTTTTAGTTTTTTTCGGATTTTATCCTCATATTTCTCTCTTTGTTTTTCCGTCTTAATCTTTATCTGTTCAAGTTTCTCTCTAGCACGGTCAATTTGTTCCCTCGCATCCTCTCCTAAATCCTCCAATCCTTCCGTTGTTTTCCCAATTTCACTTAATAAATAAATTCTTTCATCCTTCAGATCTTCTAAGGTTTCTCTTAATTCTTCTTTAATATCTTCCTTTGCTTCCTTAAGATCGTCTATTTCGTCCTTAAAATCCTCGTGTATATCCTCTAATTCTTCTAGAAGATCGTCTTTAATGTCTTCTAACTCCCATCTTATCTTTTCTCTTAGCCTTTCTATTTCTCGCTCATCATTTTCGTTTTTTCCGTTTTTTCCTGGTTCTTTATACATATTAATTCCTCCATACTACTTGTTGGTTATTTTTCTAATTTATCCTCGGCAATTTCGGAAATTTGAATAGGTTCGTGAGTTAAAGTTGCTCTTGCGTTAATTTCAATGGTATCAACATAGTAAACCTTTCCTGTAATCTCCGTTCGCCTACCAATTTTCACGTTTCGTCCTTTAACATCCCCTTGTACAAATGTGTTAATTATCTCAACATCATTCGTGGAAAATATATTACCAAACACTTTATATAGATGTTTTACTATTCTTTTCAGATCAAAAGAAGTTTGTGTCCCGATAAACACATTATTTCCAGTAATATCCCCCCTGACTGTAATTGACCCGTTAATTTCAATGGTTCCTTCTGAATTTAATTCATCATCAACTTTAGTAGAACCTGAAAATCTCATACCTTGGAGCGCTTCAACTTTATTTCCTACTCTTAACGATCCAGAGTTTTCTAATACTCCTTTAATTTCAATTTCCTCGCCGATTGTTGTCGAGCCAGAAAATTTTGCGTTCCCGTCTCCATGAAGGGCTCCCAGAATTCTGAACGAGCCCGAACTTTTAACGTCGCCGTGAACTATTAAATTTCCTTCTCCTCTCGTAGAACCAGAAGATCTAAAACCTTGACATTCAATATTTCCATCCATTTTAACTGAACCTGAAACTACTATATTATCTTTAATACTCATCTCAGAGAGTCTTCCCGATCCTGATATTTTCATTTTATTTTTCCTCCTTTTTATTTTTCTTATTTTTCTTTTTTTTAGATTTGAAATGTTATTCTTATTTCTTAATTATTCTTTTACTAAGTTTATTAATTTAAAAAAATAAATAACGAGTGTTAAGATCTTGCCAATGTTTACTATTTCTCTTAATCTCTTTAACTTTTTCAAAATACCTGGGATTTAATTCCACTTTTCTTATAATATCCATCTTTTTTTTACCTCCTATTTCCTATTTTTCGCTTTTTTTTTATTTTTTTTTATAGATTGGGAAATTTTTCTTTTAATTTTTTTAATTTTCTGTGAATTTTTTTTTTTGTTTATCGTGAAATTATTGTTGTTGTTGTTGTTTATTTTTTTTGATTGTGTTTTTGATTGTGTAAATAAAAAATATAAAAAAATATTTTATATATAACAGTTTTCAAAAGAGTTTGTTAAAACTTGGGAATATATCTTGCATTTAACATCTTTTATTGCTGGTTTTTTATTATATTTCATTTTTATTTCCTCCAGATTGTTTTTTTTTTTATTTTCTTTTATTATTTATTTTTATTATTTTGTTTCTAATTAGTATTTTATTTTTTTCATATTTAAATGTTGTGTATTTTGTGTGTATCGGTGATCAACAAAATGTGTATTAATCAATAAAAGAAAAAGTGAAAATGAAGAGTATTCATTCTATATCCTTCATATGTTAAGTATTTGTATCAAATTATGTTGTGAAGAGAAAAAAGTTGAAATATAATTTTGAAATAAAAAAAAAGTATTTTATTAAAATATATAAAAATTACATGTGAGAATTAAGCCAATTAATTACATCCTGATAAACTTCGTTGCGGTTAATTTCATTAAAAATTTCGTGTCGAGCATCTTTATAAAATTTATACGTTACATCTTTCATCCCATATTTGTTAAGGCGATTAATCATAGCCATAACCGATTTAGTTTTATTTCCTATAACGCATAAAGACCCGGAAATGAAGTGGATTGGTAAATCTTTTGGAATGTTTTGTTCTTGTTTCGAATCATATATTTTCTCAAATCCGTGAAGGAATTCTAGCCAGAGACTAGCGGGGCTCACAAATCCGCACCAAGGATCGTCGATATATTTCTGGACTTCTTCTTTGTCTCTACTGAGCCATTCAAAGCCCGTTGCACCTTCATCGTTCTGCCAATCGTGGTTGTTAGATTTAAAGTTCATGTCATGCATTTTTTGACTTGGTTCAGTTGGACCATGTTTCTTTATATCACCTTTAATTATAAGTTTACCAGCTTTAATTACCAATGCTCTTACTTTTCCGTTAGTGCCACTTAAGATAACACCTTCAATTTCATTTCCCCAATCTTGAATATAATCTTGTGTTAGCATGGCGCCCCAAGAATGTCCTATTAAGAATATCGGAAGGTTAGGATATCCTTTTTTTATAATGTTTGTTAATTCGTGAATATCGTTTACTACGCCCCTCCATCCATTAGGTCCTAAAACTCCAGCATTCCCCTCCAAAGTTTTTTCGGTTAAATCGCCAGCGGTTCTCCCGTGACCGCGCGCGTCATTAGCATAACAAGCATACCCTTCGTTACATAAAGCTTCTGCTACTCGAGCGTATCGTTTAGCATGTTCAGCTAACCCATGGATAAATTGTACAACAGCTTTAGGAGTTATATCAGGTTCCCATTTATACACGAAAATTTCAATATCGTCTTGATCCTTAAAAGTAAAAGTAGAACTTTTCAATTATTATAACCTGTATTTTTTTTTAAGAATTAAATAATTACTGTTTGAATTTTATTTATAATGTTACTATTTTGCAAAAAAAGTAAAATAGCCTACACACAAATTTTCGAAATAATTCGCCGCTTATACCTGAAAAAATAAAAGATAAGATAAAATATTGAATTTTTTATTTACACGCTACTAAGAAATAATCAGAATTAGTTTATTCCCATATTTCTAAGAAATCAAACTCAGATAATTCATTTATTCTTGGGAAATGTCTTCTGTCTTTTGTGATTAGAGTAACTTTGTTTGCTATGGCAATAGAAGCATTTAAAAGATCAAATTGAGGCACTCGAAGCCCTTGATCATCCAATTCAGCGCAAATTTCGCCGTATATTTTACTTGAATTATTATTTAATGTTAGAATTTCCGGAAAATTTAATATAAACTTATTTAATTTTTTTACTTCGGCAATTTGTTTTTCTTTTGATTTTAGGCGATAGGCACCATACCATAGTTCACATGTGGTGATTTGAGTAATTCGTAGATCTGCTCCTTGAACTATCAATTTATTTATTTTTTTATTCGTTTTTTGGTTTTTTCCTCTCAAGAAATCAATAGCTACATCAGTTTCAATAATTTTAATCATTGGTTTCGCGACCTATTAAATTATTTTCTCTAATTCTTTTTACATTTTCCTCTAACCCATTCCACAACTCAGGATCAAACTTGTTTTGTAATAATAGCCATGGATTGTCTTTTTTAGAAATCAACCTTTCGATCAATCTTGAGAATGATTCACCTTCTCGTTTTTCGTTTTTTAGTAAATTATATGCTTGCTCTGATAATGAAATTGTTTTTTGTGTCATAATTAAGTAACATAAATAGACCTATTTAAATAGATCTACTTTTTTCTCATTATCATAATATCAGATGTTCGTAAATAATTAAATTTGAGATGTTATCTTAAAAATTTAAAAGGGATCAAATCTTTTTAAAACTATGGCGGAATTATCTGCTGAAAGTTTAGAGCAATTTTTATCACCATTCGTTCAAGAGCGATTTAGTCAAAAAGAAGCAAGAGGAATTAAAGGAATACTCAATAGAACTGTAAGCGAACATTTCGACGATTACCTTATATGGTTAGTTAGAACTTTTGTAAGATGCATTGTTAACATAGAAAAGGAAATATATCTCAAAGATATTACGGCCATAATTGTTGCCGAGGCTAATTTAGCTACTGAAGCACCTCCTTTTAAAGTAAAGGTTAGTTATAATTTTTTTAACACTTTTGAAAGCTTAGATTTCAAATTGTTTTTAGAAAGTGAAGTTCACCGTTGGTTAGTTTACCTTCAAGAGAAGGGAAAATTACCAGGTAATTACGAAAGGTTTACGGGAAAATTTAAAAAGATTTAAAATAATCAATAGAAAAAATAGGTTTGGAGAAAATAAAATGACTTTTGACCCTTCTGAAGAAATAAGTAATATATTTAGTTCGTTTTTCATTCTTTTCATAATTGTGGCCGTAATTATACTTGTAATTGCCATCATTATTGTCATTATAGTATTACGGGCAATAATAGGCGGTGGAAAAAGGAGCGCAAAAAGAAAACAGCAATTAAGCCCATTTAAAGAATATCCTGACTCAGTCTATAAAAATAAAGAAACAACGCAAATTTGTCAATATTGTGGAGAAAAAATTGATGACAATGCCAATATCTGCCCTAAATGTGGAGAAAATTTAAAGTAAGATAGAAGAATTAAATCCTAAACCCTTTTTTTTATTTTCTAAATTTCTTCAAGAAAGTTAAAAATGAAATTAACAATAGTATTATTGTTAAAAATTAATAAACCCAATTTGTAATCCAATATGTCAGAACAAGAAATTGAAGAATTGGAGAAGTTTTTAATACAATTTGTTATCGAAAGATTTAGCCAAAAAACTGCATGTTCAGTAGTAAGCGTATTAAGTTCTGCAATTCCAGGGAAAAAGGAAGGAGTGTTCGAATTTATATCTTTTCTCGCAAGGGCGTTTATAAGATGTATTATAAGTACAAAAGAGAATATTTATCTTAAAGATATTTCTTCAGTTGTCTTTGCTGAAGCATGCATAGCGAAGGATCTTCCGCCTATTCGTTTTCCCGATTGGTGGAGCGAGCATTCAGAATTTTATAATCCAATTTTATAGGATATGGCTTAAATTTTGGATCTATAATATCTGAATTCTCCTTTCTCTGGCCTTTTTCGAAAGACTATAATCCCTGTAACAATACCAATAATAGGAACTACTATTATGATTATTATAATCACCGGATCAATATATGTATAATCATAAGCAAGAATGTTAAACCAACCTGAACCAGAGTTAGCCAATAATTGAATATAAATAGTCATCTCCTCTTCTATATACAACTCGATAAATTCATCCTCCTCACCAGGATTATCACTACTCGCAAGAAGATCACTATAGGATTGATCAGAATATACAGATAATCTTAAGTCCATGTTCTGGAAACTATCCCAAGTTACTTTTATATAAATATTGCCTTCTGGAACCGTAATATAATAATTGTTTTCTTCAGTGTTTATATATTCAGTTTGCTTTTCTTGATTTAATGGTAATTCTGAACCTTGACTGAGTTTTAAATTTGTTGCTTGATTAATTCCAGGATACGTGATATTTGAGCTATTTAAATAAGAGTAGTAGACACATAAGAGAGGAAAAAGAATTAGAAATCCAATCAGTATTAAGTTTTTATTAATTTTTTTCATAATAATCTGCTAAATAGAATTAAATTTAGATATATCATTGATTTTGCTTAATTAAAGAAATTGTTTTCTTAATATTTATTTATTTTCGTTTATTATTAGGTTGTAACAGATTAGTAATAAATATCTTAAAATAGGCTTGGATTCGCGATTCCCAAATATTTCTCTACAACCTCTAAAACTTCTTCTTTTGACCCAATATATCCAATGATTTGATGTCTAGCTTTTCCATGGGACGCGTTATCAATAGTTTCAAATTGGCTTAGTTGTAGCTCGATTTCCCCGTATTTTAACGATGTTTTATTTGGAGATTCCGAATTATACGATTGAATCACGCCAATTTCGCTCTCCGGATGATCTCGAGAAACATCAAAACAGTCATCTTGAGTTTTAGGGATATCGTTGGAAAGTTTAACTAAAAAGCCATATTCGCCTGAATCGGGAATTTTAAGTACATACCCGATTTTTGCGTGCCGAGTAAAATCAATATCTTCAGGTCGAACTGCTAATTTGTAAACATCGTCAACATCTAATTTGAAGGCAATGTAATTGTCTCCTATGTTCAATCGATCTTCGGGGATAATGCGAAAGTAAGAAAGCGGTTTTGGATTAGGTTTCGTAGGTGCTAAAACCGTTCCAGGATTTGATGGCCCACCGCTAATAATACACGCTAACGACCATCCGTTAATCATTAAGTTTGGTTGGAAAAAAACGCAATCGTCCACGAATTCGACGCCACAATAGCTCAATCCCGTCGAGATTGGTTCTTTTATCAAAGAGATTTGACGAGTAATTTCACCGTTATAGATATGTTTTTTAATCTGAGATTCTACTGTTACCGTACTTGAAAGAGTACATGAAGTTGAGGATTCAGCTAAAATTTCGTAATAAGCAGGGTCCAAACCATGAGGACAAAACCACCCTTCCCATGTTTGAGGTTTTTCGTAAAAAAATTCTCTTTCCGGACTAATCCAATATCTATCTCCGCCAATATCTCTTCTTCTTGTTTTAACTACTTCTTTTATCTCTGGATTAATCCACAGCAAACTATAACAATCGTTCTTTGGATATAGCCCTAAAAGGCGCCCTCCATACTCAGAAACTACCGCAGAACTTTCGTTGTTAAAATTTAATTCGATAGAATTACCAACATCTTCCTTGAAAGACAAAAGAGTATTTTTGGTAAAGTAGTTCATAATCTTAACTAAAGCAAAATTATTAAAAAGATTTTTCTATTTGAGTTTAGATATTTAAGCTTCTACCTTTACATCTTAATTCTTTTAAATTTTTATATTCAATAATTTAAAATTTTTTGATTTATAATGAATTATTATTTATAGTTATTAGAAATCTTATATTTCATTAAATAATAAGGTGATAAATTTGCCAAAAGTTATTCATTTTGAAATTAACGCTGATGAACCTTTAAGAGCTAAAAAGTTTTACGAAAAGGTGTTTAATTGGAAAATCGAAAAATGGGAAGGTCCTGTAGAATATTGGACGATTGATGCCGGAGATGACAATGAAAAAGGAATAGAGGGCGGTATACAAAAACGCGAACAAGCAGAAGATCAGATTTTTAATTATATTAATGTATCTTCTGTCGATGAATTTAGTAAAAAAATTGAGGAGAATGGAGGAACTTTAGCCTCGCCCAAAATAACAGTGCCCGGAGTCGGTCATTTCTACATGTTTAAGGATACTGAAGGAAATAAGCTAGGTATAATGCAAGAAGACGAGTTAGCAAAATAATTAGAAACATTAAAAACTTTAAAAATCTTAAGATTTAACTTCTATTTTTTTTTGTACCCTACTTTAATAGTCATAGAAAGAGTTTCGTCAAACGCTTGACCTTCTGTTATGCATTTAAAGCTTAAGTCTTCTGATAGGAATACTTCTGAAAAATAGCCAAGCCAGTAGCGCGAATATCTTTTGTTTTGCCTGTGTTTAAATAATAAATGAAACTCATCACCTTCCTTATGAACATCTATCATGTAAAAATAATTAGCTACAACCCAGATTTTTTGAATGGTAGTGATTATTTCGTCTATTGTAAGGTTTTTAAGGGGCTTTTCGGTATACCATAAGATTAAGTCAAACGCTACGTTTTTTTTAAAAGGTTTATCTAAAGCCTCTTCAGGAGCTTCAGCTGCCGCGATCAATTGATTAAAAGTTGTTTTCCCAATAAGCATCATTTTCATCTCATCTCGAGACCTAACCCATAAATCGCGGTCAAGATTCTTTTGTTTGCCATAATAACTGATTGCGCGTTCTAAAAAGGAAACTAACTTTTCCTCTTCTTCCTTATAGGTATCAACAATAGCCTTAACTTCAGGTGATATAGAATTATATTCGTCATACATTTCAACTGCAACCTTTACTAAATTAGAAATTGTCGTTCCTAAATTCTTGTATTTATCGATAATGTTCCTAGTAGTTTCATCTACTTTAACGTAGATTGGTTTGTCTTTTGATTCAACTTCTTTCGTTTCATCAGAATTACTATCATTCTTCTTCTTATTAATATGAGCCATAAGAACCACCTATAAAATTCTTTAACCTTTTTTTCCTTTTTTCCCTTCTATGTTTCTATTTTAATATATATTTCCATATTAAATAACTATGTTAATAAATGTTTAGATTATTTATAATAATGATTACAACCGTAACAATTTATTTATATTGATATATATAAAAATATTCCTTATTTTTATCGCGTTTATTTATAAAGTGATGTTTCTCTAATTTAAATTTATATATTTTTTTATATATTTAAGAAGTTAGAGAAAAGTAGTTTTAGGCTTATTCTATCACATCTATTTCTATATACGAAACATTTAAATATATAATTATACTAATTATTAATTGAGCATATATAAAAATATATAAAAATATAAAATAAAATTAAGATTTAAAATGTCAAATAGAAATTCAAGATCAGAATGGAAAGTAGTACTAATATTATTTATAGGTTTCGGGCCATTATTATTTATCCTTGTACAACCATTTATCATCTCTCTATTAATACCATTTTACCCGATGATTTTCATTTCTATTTTTATGATAGCCGCTGCATATGCTTCTTCTGGAAAATCTAGACGTTGTAAACCAGAACAAAAGAATTACGATCAAAACCATTATAAACAAGTTCCAAGAGTAAACCCTTATATTGTGAGGGGGGCGGTTAGAAACAATGTTCAAACTTTGTTAGTAGAAGATTACAAACCAATAGAGCCTATAAAAACGAAAGCTCTCTTTTGTCAATTTTGCGGGACGAGGATTGATAAAGATGCTCGCTTTTGCCACCAATGTGGATCCAAGTTGGAATAATTAAATAATAAATTTAAAATTAAAATTAAAAATAAAGAGTGTTGGAAAAAATGGATATGTACGATTTATTTTTTAGCATTTGTTTGGGGTTGTTCATCGGGGGCCTTCTTTTCAGCATAATCTCAGTGTTCTTAGCTCAAATGGAGTCGCAATCGTTAGGTCAGGAAATTGACACTGATGTCGATATTGATGCCGATGTCGATGTCGATGTCGATGTTGATGTCGATGTAGATGTTGATGTCGATGTAGATGTCGATGTAGATGTCGATGTAGATGTCGATGTTGATGTTGATGTTGATATTGATGTCGATTACGACATAGGGGCGGAATTCGACTCGATCGAAGCTGATGTTGATGTCGATGTGGACGCGGGGGTAGATATTGATAGCGATGTCGATATAGATGTTGACACGGATATTGATATTGATGTAGATGCAGATATAGATGTAGATTCTGATATATTCGGCACTACAATTACCCCTGCTCCAATTATGCTATTGATATCTGCATTTCTCTTAGTATTCGGCATTTCAGGAATCTCGCTTTACTATATAATCGCCATTGAAGGTTTAAAGTTTATAATGTTCATAGGACCCCCTATTATCGCGCTTATCACTTCGAAATATCTAAATGTAGCTTGGAAACATATTGCGAAATCGCAGTATTATAAAATATCCTCGACGCAGAATTTAATAGGAAGAGAAGGAGAGGTCGTATTACCTATCGATGAGAGAGGAGGCGTAATTAGAATAAATTCAACAACCCCTATGAAATACGAGAAGCTTCATGTTATGCCATATGACGACACGTCTTATTTCGAGAGAGGTATGAAAGTTTATATTGTAGCAGTTAGAGATAATAAAGTGAGGGTATCTCCTAATAAAATTATAATTAAAAAAAAGAGGTGAAAAATAAAAAAATGAGCGTGAGTGAAAGAGAAATGGAAGAAAGTAGATACAACTGGCTCTATTTTCATGGCAAAGATGTGCGTACTAAAAAGTTTCAAAAGAAAATTAACAAAAAGCCTACTTTAACTTATGCTATTTTGATAAACACCGCTATTATTTTAGGTTGTATCTTGACAATTTGGATATTAGCTAACCTAGTGGGTTAGTATATTAATGATAATTAAAATTTCTAAAAAAATGGAATAAAAAAAGATAAAAAAATTAAAAAAAAAGGAGGTTTTAAAAAAAAATGTTGTTTCAAGAGATTAATGGATTGGTTGTCGGCATTGTAGTGACTTGTGCGATAATATTGTTCTTATTCATAATATTTATGGCCGCACGATATCGGAAATTTAAAACAAACCAGTTTGTAATTCATTTGAGAAATGGTAAGGTAAAATCAGCAGGTCTCGGTGGTAGTTTATGGTTATTGCCCTTAATTGACGAATATATTGTTATTCCGACTACTAGCATACAAACGATTTTAGAAGCTCACGATCAGGTAGTTTCAAAGGAATACCAAAATATTGAATTCGTAGGCATGATTATTTGGAAAGTCGTTGATCCTGAAAAAGCGTTTAGCGCGGTTTCATGGAACTTGCGGGATGAGAACTATGTTGAAAAGATTTTAAAAGGAGCTGCCGAGGCAGTTATGAGAACAATATGTGCAAATATGCCACTTGAATTAATCATTAGAGAAAGAAGAGAGATGATTGACCATGTCATGAAAGATTTACACGAGTTGTCGGCAGATTGGGGTATTTTAATCGAAACTTTCGAAATATTGGAAGTCATAATCGTAGAGTCCGAATTAAAGAAGAACATGGAAGCTGTCAAGCAATCAATTGAGTATAAAAAAGCTAGAGTTGCCAAAGCAGAAGCAGAACGTGTATCAAGGTTGCGAGAACTCGAAGTTCAGAACGAAATCGGTACTCAAGAGCAATTAGTTCAGAGAGAAATTGAACTACGAAGGAAAGATAAAGAAATCGCAATTGCTGAGAAAGAACGCGAACGTAAACAGATTGAAGCCGATGGTGAACGGCGAAGAGTAGTAATTGAAGCCGATGGTCAAGCTTCTGCTATTAAGAAAAAATTAATTGCTCAAGCAGAAGGTGAGGCTGAAGGTATAAGGCAACAAATGCTTGCTCAAGCAGAGGGTTTCCGAGAGCAAGTAGATGCCATGAGCAACGCCGATCAAAGGTTCTTGGCAGTTCAATTAACTAACATTTTGCCTGAAGTATTTAAGCACTTAAGCCCCGATAAAATGTTCATTATGGGTAGTGGTGATGAGGCGTTTAGCTCGCTTTCAAAAGCCATTTTGCCATTTCTGCAATTATTGCCTGAATACTCAGATAAAATAAAGAATTTCTTAGGGAACGGAGATATGCAGTCCAAGGTAAAAGAATTGTTAACAATTCAGAAATAGTATTAAATTGTATTTTTTTCTTTTTTTTTTTTAACTATTCGAAAAGTAAGAGAAGGAATTTAGAACAGGAATTAATAATATATAATTAAAATTTAATTTACATCGGAAGTGAATAAATTTGATTAATGAATTTGAAGATTTAGAAGATTTATTGATAGAAGGAAATAAAAAATACCAATGGAAGATTGTGCAAGAGAAGGAAAATCCTAAAATTGATGGCCCAATTCCAAAGTATCTGGTTTTAATCCTTACTTGCATGGATCCAAGAATTGATGTGCATCGAATATTCCAATTAAAGCCCGGAGATGTCTTCGTTTTAAGAAACGCGGGAAATGTGTATACCGAAGATGTTTTGAGATCCGTTTTAATTGCGATACACGAGTATAACATTAAATACATAGTAATTTTGGGACACATTGACTGTGGTTTGAGAAAGATTCGTTTAGGCGATCTAAAGTATAAATTAAACGATTCGGCAATAAAAAAGATCGGAAGGTATGGTACGAATTTTTATCTGGAACTACAGAAGTTTTTTAAAACTTTTATTGACGAGATTAAAAATATTGAGAATCAGTTACAAAAATTTAGAAACGCAAAAGAATTACCCACAAATATCGAAATTAAGGGAATGCTCTACGATCCTAATTCGGGATGGGTATTTGAAGAGAAAGCGTTTAGGAAATACTCGGTTTATGAAAACTTCGCTAAAGATTATCGAAAAATCTTAAAAGCAAAACAATTTGAGTTGATTGATTATTAAGAAAAAATTGAAGATGAGATTATTAGTGGGGATGTACTACAAGAATTAGAAGAACCAGAAATAATTGATGATCACGGCGAAGTACCGCAGGTTGGGGTAGAAATGAACGATCAAGAACCTTTTAATGTGGATGTATTAGAAGAAAGAACTAGTAAAACTTCATCTTTGGATGATCATAACTTTGACTTCGAACAGTTTCAAAACAAATCTATTCCAATGCCAACTCTGCAAATCCCAAAAATCTACATACACATACCTAAGATTAAAGTCTATGTCCCGGTGTTATATAAAAAAAAGAGCCTAAAATCCAAATAGAGTTTAAAATAATTGTTTTTTTGTACTGATCTATCTATTAAAACTTGAGAACCAAACCTAGCAGATTATTAGTAGGTAGTAAAAAAATTTTTAATTTAGA
>JABUBQ010000052.1_pt1 | contig 14355 bp, 12 predicted proteins | sample 7240351 | NCBI WGS metagenome assembly JABUBQ01 (sample SAMN07256348, study PRJNA390944) | subsurface metagenome | isolation source: Methane hydrate marine sediment | place: Pacific Ocean: Eastern North Pacific, ODP site 1244 | collected 2002 | reverse complement strand
TTGAGATTGATAACCAAGAGGATGAGGAATAACAAGTTAAAAAAAAAGATGATGAGTGCAAAACAGGCAGCAGAACTAATAGAGGATGGGATGATAGTAGCAACCAGTGGTTTTACTCCAGCAGGATATCCAAAAGCTGTTCCCTTGGCATTGGCTAAAAGGGTTAAACAGAGCAAAGAAGAACTCCAAATTGATTTACTGACCGGTGCCTCAGTAGGAGAAGAACTAGATGGAGCCCTGACAGAAGCAGGCATAATTGCTCGAAGGTATCCCTATCAGACGAATAAATTACTTAGAAATAATATCAATAGTGGGGGAATTGCTTATGCCGATATTCATCTTAGCCATTTTGCTCAGCAGGTTCGCTACGGTTTTTTTGGTGAAATTGATTTAGCAATAATTGAAGCAATCGCGATAGATGAAGAGGGGAATATTATTCCCAGTACTTCTGTGGGCGTCTCTCCTACCTTCATTGATAGAGCAAAATCCATAATAGTAGAAATAAATAATAGTCAGCCTTTAGAACTGGAAGGAATTCATGATATTTATCAACCTCAAGATCCTCCAAATCGTTATCCCATCCCTCTTATAAAACCCGGAGATAGAATTGGAGCAACCTATATCCCTACCGATCCCGAAAAGATTAAAGCTATTGTTATCACAGATATTAAGGATCAGGCCAGTCCCCTAACTCCTATAGATGGGAACAGTGAAAAGATAGCCGGTTATATAATTAATTTTTTAGAGGAGGAAGTTGCAGACGGAAGGTTACCACAAAATCTCCTCCCCCTTCAATCAGGAGTAGGGAGTGTAGCTAATGCAGTCTTGGCAGGGTTGTTAAATTCTCCCTTCGAAAGTCTTGATTTTTATTCTGAAGTCATTCAGGATTCAGTTCTTGATTTAATCGATAGTGGTAAAATAAGGATAGCATCTGGAACTGCTTTGACTCTTTCCGAAGAAGGGCAACAAAGGTTAATAAATAATTTAGAAGAATACAAAAGGAAGATAATCTTACGCCCTCAGGAAATTAGTAATAATCCAGAAATTATTAGAAGGATAGGTTCGATCGCCATGAATACTGCCATAGAAGTAGACATCTATGGCAATGTAAACTCTACCAATATTATGGGTTCCAAAATGATGAATGGTATTGGAGGTTCTGGAGATTTTACCAGAAATGCTTATCTCTCTATTTTTGTTACTCCTTCTGTTGCCAAGAATGGAGATATTTCTTGTGTGGTTCCCATGGTCTCTCATGTCGATCATACCGAACATGATGTACAGGTAATAGTAACTGAACAAGGGATAGCAAATTTAAGAGGATTATCCCCTCGGGAAAGGGCTGAAACAATAATTAATAATTGTACCCATCCCGAATATAAATCTAAGTTGAAAAATTACTACCAGAGAGCTTTAGAAAAAGGGGGACATACACCTCATTTAACCGAAGAAGCTCTATCCTGGCACCAGAGATTTTTGGAAAGAGGTTCTATGAAGTAGATATTAAATATACGGACATCGTGAACTCTAGAGATCGAACCTCGATTAACCCGAAAGGCAAAATATTTTTCGTAGTAACTATATATTTATATAGACAAGTAAGTATCCTAATTTTAATCAAAGGGGCAAAAATGGTGAAGAAAAGTGTACAATTATAAAAATTTTGAGAATATCAGAGTTTTACACTAAAATACTTAATTAATAAGGTGGGTGATTGTTATGCAAAAAATAAAAGCTATTTTGAATTTTATCGATAGTCTTAACGAAAGGATTGGGAAATTTTCTGGTTTACTCATGATACCAATGTGTGGGGTAATAATTTGGGAGGTCGTCTGTAGGCATGTATTTAATGCCCCTACTCTATGGGCATTTGAAACTAACGGTTTTATATTTTTTATATATCTTATGTTGGGAGGAGGCTATTCTTATCTTCACAAGGCTCATGTTAACATTGATTTAATTTATAGTCGGTTTTCTACTAGACAAAAAGCAGTTATAGATGTATGCACTTCAATACTTTTCTTTGTTTTTTGTTTTGTACTACTATTTAAAGGAAGTAAATGGGCTTGGAAAGCATTTTTGATTAAACAGCATAGTGGTAGCTATTGGAATCCCCCAATGTATCATGTTATGGCATTTCTTCCGATAGGAGCGATTTTAATGATTTTACAAGGAATATCAAAATTTATACGTGATCTAAATATAGTGATTACGGGAAAGGAATTATGATAATGAATATCGAACTTCTAATATGTATTATTTTATTTGGCAGTATGGTATTGTTTTTGTTGCTTGGGCATCCTTTGGTATTTGTTATGGGCGGAGTCGCAGTGTTAGCTACTTATCTTTTTTGGAATCCTAGTGCTTTATATATGTTTCCAATTAAAACGTTTAAATCAGGAACTGACTTTATGTTGCTTGCTATCCCAATGTTTATATTTATGGGGTCAATATTGTTGAAAACAGGAATTACTGATGAGCTTTATAACATGATGTATCACTGGTTGGGTGGAATACAGGGTGGTTTAGCCGTGGGAACAGTAATTATTTGTACTGTATGGGCTGCAATAGTTGGGGTAAGCGGAGCAGCTACAGTTTCAATGGGGATAATAGCCTTACCTTCCATGTTAAAACGTGGTTATAATGAGGAGTTAGCGCTTGGTACCGTTGCTGCAGGCGGAGCTTTGGGAGTATTAATTCCTCCAAGTGTTTTAATGATTGCGCTTGGTGCTTTTACAGGTACGTCTATTGGAATGCTGTTAATTGGGGGAATTTTACCAGGACTTCTTCTATCTTTTCTTTTTATAGTATATATCTTAGTAAGATGTAAGTTAAATCCAAAGTTAGGACCAACAATAGAAACGAAAGAAAAACTTAGTCTAAAAGACAAATTTGTTTTAACGAAATCTTTAATTTTTCCAGTAGCTATAATTGTTACAGTAATGGGGTCAATTCTTGCGGGCATTGCTACACCTTCGGAGGCTTCAGGTGTAGGTGTACTTATGAGTATCTTGTGTGCATTTTTTTACCGCCGTTTAACTTGGGAAAATTTTAAGAATGCCTGTGAAGAAACTTTAAAATACTCCTGTATGGTTATGTGGATTATTTTTGCAGCTAGTTCTTTTGCTTCTGTTTTTGCAGCTTTGGGAGCTACTCAGATGATTCAAAAAATTATGATTGTTTTACCGGGGGGTCGTTGGGGAATCATGATAGCTATGCAATTTGTATACTTTATAATGGGAATGTTTCTTGATCCCATAGGGATTATCATGCTTACTGCTCCAATCTTTTTCCCTTTGGCTATACAATTAGGTTTCAACCCTGTTTGGGTAGGGGTTATCTATGTTATGAATATGCAGATGGGTTTTTTGACACCGCCCTTTGGGTATAATCTTTTTTACTTGAAAGCAGTTGCTCCACGCAATATTACTATGTCACAAATTTATCGATCAATTGTTCCTTTTGTTATTCTTCAAGCCACTGGTTTAGTTGTGTGTATGCTTTGGCCAAAAATAATCCTATGGTTACCTAGCTTAATGATAAAGTAATAGTTTGTTATATTTAACAAAGAGATAAATAATTCTGGTTTGGTGTAGAAAAAAATCTAGAATGCTTGACAATTGAATAAGTATGTTCAAGTAAAAAGGAGGTGTGTGGAGATGTTTTAAAGAATTCTGAAGATTTAGGGTTGGTATTTACTGTAGATCGTTATTTTTAAAATTAGTAAAAAATAAAATTATCAACAGGAGGTAATAAATAAATGTCAAGTAAAAATAAAATTTTTTTAGGGTTAATGAATTTGATTTTAATAATAATGTTATTAAGCTTGGTTTTGCCTGGTTTCTGTGCATTGGGGCAAACAACTACGGAAAGTTCTGAAAAAGTTTATAACTTAACACTCCAAAGTTTTCTTGGCCCAGGATGGAAAGAGTGGGAAGTAATGCTTCCTAAATTTGTTGAAAGAGTAGAAAAGATGTCGGGTGGTCGAATTAAAATAGAATTATACGCACCTAATACCATTGTGCCCACCTTTGAGTGTTTAAATGCTGTAGGAGAAGGTGTTATTGATATTGCGTTTACGGCAACAATCTATTGGAGGGGTATGTTCCCATCTGCTGAACTTGCATGGGGGGTACCTTTTTCTCTTAGAACAGTAGATGAATATGAGTATTTATGGTGGGGGGAAGATCTCAGGCTCATAGATATAATGAGAGAAGAATATGCTAAATTCAACGTATTCCTGATTGCTCCAATTTTTTCGGATGAATGGGGTGCTACCATTAGTACAAAACCGGCTAAAAGTTTAGAAGATTTTAAAGGAATGAAGATAAGAACATTTGGTATTTGGGCTGAAATATTAGCAAGTTTTGGGGCTTCTGTGGTATCGATGCCGGGAGCGGAAATTTATACTGCTCTTGGATTGGGCACACTTACTGGAGCTAACTGGGGTTCTCCTTATGGTTTTTATGTTTCTAAGCATCATGAGGTTGCCAAGTATTATATTGGACCATCTAGTATTAATTTTGATGCTGAAGATATTTTTATAAACATGGATGTTTGGAATTCACTTCCAGCCGACCTTCAAGAAATAATTGTTTGTGTAAGTAGGCAATTTGCCAATGAACGTGCTTCAAATTCAACTTGGGCAAGCACTCAAGCAATTGAAGAGATGGAAAAAGCAGGAGTAACTTTTATGACATTACCCGATGAAGACATAGAGTTTTTAAAGAAAAAGTCAAAAGAATTATTTGAAAAAAGAGCACAGCAGGATGCTAACTGTGGCAAAGTAGCTGATATTATTAGGAAAGCTATGAAGTATTATGATATGCGTTGGGAACGAGATCCTCGAATACGCCATTAATTTAGTTAAATATTTTATTCACCCGAAGGGAAGAATGCCACGAGTGAACCTGCGGGCATTCTTCCCTTGTAAAAATTTATTGTAAGACAAGATAGATATATAGGGAGGGGGCGTAAGTACATTTGCTAAAAACCAGTTTTATGACGTCTAATTTAAAACCTGCTCAAAGTGGTGTGGGCTTATTTGGTAATTTGAAAGTGGAAAGAGGTCTGTCCTTGTTTTCGGGCGATTTAGAAAAAGCCTTTTCTGTGGCCAAAGAATTGGGATTTGATGGTATAGAGATTTCGGTAGCAGATCCTGAAGAAATTTCCTTATCTAAAGTGAAAGATTTAGTAAGCAAATATCAGCTAGGAATTTCTTCCATAGCTACTGGGGGAGCAGCTGCAAGAGATGGATTAATATTTTCTTCTGCAAAAGAATCCATACGTAAGGCAGCTATTCAACGAATTAAAAATCATATATATTTCGCATCACATTTTGGTGCAGTAGTGGTAATAGGATTAATAAAAGGATGGGTAATTGATAATTATTCCCAATCTGAGGAATATATTACAGACTGTCTCAAAGAATGCAATAAATATGCGAAAGAAAAAAACATAGATATTGCCTTAGAGCCTATTAATCGTTTTCAAGAGGATTTTTTTCACTCTATTTTGGATTGTAAAAAATATTTGGACAGAGTTCAACTTTCTAACATAAAGATGATGATTGATAGTTTTCATATGAATGTCGAAGATGTAGATATATGGGGGAATATTCGCCAAGCCATAGATTATATTGTTCATGTTCATTATTCAGATAGCAATCGATTGGCTCCTGGAATGGGCCATTTTGATTTTATGAAAATGACTAAAATTTTGAAAGAGATAGAATATAAAGGTTATATTTCTGCAGAAATTTTACCTGTTCCTGATTCCTATACTGCTGCCAAACAAACCATTGATAGCATGAAATCTTATTTAAATCAATGATAAAGAGGAGAAAGGAGATTCAGAAATAAAAATTATGGAAAATAAATTTAAACCGATAAAAAGTTATGACCTAAAAAAAGAAAAGATTTTAAAAATGTACCAAAATATGCTGAAAATTCGATATTTTGAAAATGAAATAACCAATGTATATTCCAAAGGACTTATGCCCGGATTAGCTCACCTATATATTGGCGAGGAAGCGGTAGCGGTTGGTGTCTGTACTAATTTAACCGAGCGTGATTTTGCGGTTAGTACTCATCGGGGGCATGGTCACTTGATTGCTCAAGGAGCTGATCTAAAAAAGATGATGGCTGAAGTTTTAGGAAAAGAAACTGGCTATTGCCATGGGAAAGGTGGCTCTATGCATATTATGGATGTTAGTAAAGGGATTTTGGGAGCAAATGGCATAGTTGGTGCGGGTATCCCTATTGCCACAGGTTCTGCTTATAGTGCTAAAGTAAGAGGAACAGATCAAGTAACTATATCTTTCTTTGGGGATGCTGCCTCTAATCAAGGAACTTTTCATGAAAGCATTAATATGGCCGCTGCCTGGAAGTTACCTGTGGTTTATGTATGTGAAAATAATTTATATGGTATTTCAGTTGATATTCGCAAAGTAACGGCAACCAAAGATTTAGCTATTCGTGCTAAGGCTTATAATATTCCAGGAGTAGTAGTAGATGGTAATGATATATTGGAAGTTTATAAGATCTCTCAAGAAGCGATAGAGCGAGCTAGAAAAGGCGAGGGCCCTTCTTTAATAGAGTGTAAAACTTATCGGTGGAAAGGACATCATGTGGGTGACCCTGGTCAGGTTTATCGTTTAGAAAAAGAAACTGAAGAATGGAAAGAACATTGTCCCATAAAAACTTTTCGAGAACGGCTAATAAAGGAAAAAATCTTCTCTAAAGAGGAATTAGATTTAATCGAGAAAGATACTAAGGAAATGATTAAAGAAGTTGCGGATTTTGCCATCCAAAGTCCTTATCCCAACGAGAATGAAGTATATGAAGATCTTTTTGTTGAAGAGGGAGGAGTTAAGGCAAGATGAAAACAAAAAAAATTACCTATGCTCAAGCGATAACTGAAGCAATTGATGAAGAAATGCAAAGAGATAAGAATGTCATCTTATTAGGAGAAGATGTAGGGATATTAGGAGGAAATTTTAAGGCTACGGTAGGACTATATGAAAAGTATGGGGAATGGAGAGTTAAAGATACCCCTATCTCAGAGAATAGTTTTACCGGTTTAGGTTTGGGGGCTGCACTAACGGGATTAAGACCCATTGTTGAGATTATGTTTGGTGATTTCTTAATGTTAGCCCTCGATCAAATAGGGAATCAGGCAGCCAAAATTCGATATATGTCTGGAGGTCAGGCTAAAGTACCTTTGACCATTCGCACTACCTTAGGTGGAGGACGTTCTTCTGCCGCTCAACATTCTCAAAGTTTACAAGCATTAGTTTGCCATATCCCCGGTCTAAAAGTAGTAATGCCATCTTCAGCTTCTGAGGTTAAGGGCTTATTGAAGACAGCGATACGGGATGATAATCCAGTTATTTTCTTCGAACATAAGATGGAATACAATAAAACTTATGAAGTACCTGAAGAAGAATATATTATTCCCTTCGGAGTAGCTAATATTCTAAAAGAAGGAAAGGATATTACCATTGTCGGGACTTCTAACCAAGCTCTCAAGGCTCTAAAAGCAGCAGAAGAATTAGTTAAAGAGGGAATAGAAGCAGAAATTATTGACCCTCGAACCTTAGTTCCCTTAGACAAAGATACAATAATTAATTCAGTAAAAAAAACTGGAAGATTGCTTATTGTGGACGAGGGATATGAAAGATGTGGAGTAGCTGGAGAAATTGCTATGTCAATATTAAGCGACGTCTTTTATTTTTTAGATGGACCAATCAGACGACTAACTACAGCCAATGTTCCTTTACCTTTTAGCCCTGCTTTGGAATTTCCTATTATTCCTGGTGAAAAGAAAATTTATCAAAAAGCAAAAGAAATGGTAATAGGGTAAGGAGGCAGATAAATGGTAGAATATATAATAATGCCTAAATTAGGCTTTAATATGGACAAGGGGACTCTGATAAAGTGGAGAAAGAAAGAAGGAGACCTTGTCAAAGAACAAGAAGTAATTTTTGAAGTAGAAACAGATAAAACAGTTATGGAAGTAGAAGCCCAAACTTCTGGTATTTTAAGGAAGATATTGGTAGATGAAGGCGAGGAAGTTCCCGTAACTCTACCTATCGCCATTATAGGTGATGAAAACGAGGATATTAGCAAGATGATTGAGGAAGCCCATCAAAAGTTAGGAAAAGTTGAAATAGTAGAAAAGGAAAAATCCAAAGGGGATAAAGAGATATCTTCAGGGTCTGAGAAAAGGCAGGAGATAGAACTAAAAAAAGAAAAAGAAGAATTTAAAAAGATTTCCCCTGGAGCTCAAAGAAAGGCAAAAGAATTAGGAGTAGAATTACAATCATTAAAAGGAAGTGGACCAGGGGGAGTAGTAATTAGGAAAGATGTGGTATCTTATTATCAAAGCCATTACAAGATAAAAGCAAGTCCTGTCGCTCAAAAATTAGCTGAAAGAGCTGGGGTGAATTTAGAGAATATTAAGGGTACTGGTGTTGGTGGACGAATAATGGAAAAAGACATAGAAGCAGCATTGGATAAAACCAAAGAAATAAAGAAAGCTGAAGAAAAGATTCCTTTTACCGGAATGCGTAAGATAATTAGTGATCGACTTTCTCAAAGTAAGTTTACAGCTCCCCATGTCTATTTTGATATTTCTGTAGACATGTCTAAAGTTATAGAATTACTAAAGAAATTTAACCAAAAAATAGAAAATCAAATATCCATTAACAATTTTTTAATTTTTGTAGTATCCAAAGTATTATCCAAACAGCCTAATATTAATTGTTCTTTGATTAACGAAGAAATTATTTATCATAAAGACATTAATATTGGAGTAGCAGTTGCTTTAGAAGAAGGTCTTATTGTGCCAGTAGTAAGAAATACCAATAAAAAAAATTTAACTAGCTTAGCCAAAGAGGCAAAGAGGCTAATTAAATTAGCTCGAGAGAGAAAGTTAATGCCCGAAGATTACAGAGGTGGAACTTTTACTATATCTAATTTGGGTATGTTTGGGATAGAAAGCTTTACTGCTATTATAAATCCTCCTGAAGCAGCTATTTTAGCAGTTGGAGGGATTAAAAAAATGCCTACTGTTGTAACTGGGGAGGAAGGAGTAGAGAAAATAGAAATTCGTTCTCTAATGAAGATTACTCTTTCAGTTGATCATCGCTTGATTGATGGAGCAATGGCTGCAAAATTTCTTAACCAAGTAAAAAAATATTTAGAATTTCCAGAAGGTCTTGTATTAAAGTAAATTGTTTTAAATTGGAGATAATAGAGAGAAAATTATAGATACAAGATTTTTTACAATTTTATGTTACTCAAATAATATAACTGGAGTAATTTTTATAAAAATAAAAAAGTTTTTTATAAGTAAATTATAAGAAAGGAGTACTGTCTATGTCCTACGGTTATACCGGAAATATCTTACACCTAGATCTAAGTTCAAAAAAACACTGGATTGAAAATCCTGCCGAAAACTTTTACCGTACTTATTGGGGAGGTCGAGCCCTAGCCTTGTATTATATGTTAAACCAGATGAAACCTCATACTGACCCCTTATCTCCCGACAATCTGCTCATCTTTGCTCCCAGTGTAATCACCGGCGTATCTGCTCCGGCCATACCCCGCTATACAGTCTGTGCCAAATCTCCCTTAACCGGAGGCCAAGGTGAAGCCGAAGCCGGAGGTTGGTGGGGACCGGAACTAAAAAAAGCCGGGTTTGACGCCATTATTATAAGGGGTAGTTCTTCTACTCCTGTATACCTTTATATTAAGGATGGCAAAATCGAAATTAAAGATGCCACTCATCTTTGGGGCAAAGACACCGGAGAAACCCAAAGGATAATCAAAGAAGAGTTAACCGATGATAAGATAAGGATTGCCCAGATAGGTCCTGCCGGAGAAAACCTGGTACGCTTTGCCAATATTGTAAATGAATTAAAACATTTTAATGGCAGAAATGGCTTGGGAGCAGTAATGGGTTCTAAAAAACTAAAAGCTATTGCTGTAAGAGGCACTAAGCCGATAGAACTTTACAATAAAGAAAGAGTAAGTCAAATAACCAAAGAGATTACTAAAAGAGTTATGGATAATCCCCTAAGCCGAGATCTTCGAGAAATAGGTACTCCAGGAGTAGTGCGTCCTTCTTATGAAGCAGGATGCCTTCCCTCTTATAACTGGACTACCGGCTATTTTAAAGAAGGAGAAAACCTGACTGCTGAAACCTATAACAAAACTATCTTAAAAGGCACTAAAGGCTGTTATGCCTGTCCCATCCGCTGTAAACGAGTAGTGGAGATAAATGAACCAGGTCTTAAAGTTGACCCCGCTTATGGAGGTCCAGAATATGAAAGCATCGTTTCTTTAGGTTCTCTTTGTGGTATTTCTGATTTAAAATACATCGCTAAAGCCAATGAACTTTGTAATAAATACACTATGGATACTATCTCTGCCGGTATGGTCATCGCCTTTGCCATGCAGTGTTACCAGGAAGGGCTGTTGAGCAAAAAAGACACCGGAGGAATAGAACTTACCTTTGGCAATAAAGAAGCAGTGCTTAAGATGATAGAAAAGATCGTCCATCGAGAAGGATTAGGAGACCTCTTATCTCAGGGTTCCTACCTTGCCTCCCAAAAAATAGGCCAAGGTTCAGAAAAGTTTATTTATCAGGTAAAAGGCCAGGAGATTCCCATGCATGACCCCCGCCTTAAGACCGGAGTAGGGCTCCAATACGCCCTCTCTGACTACGGAGCTGACCATATGAAGGCTGCCCATGACCCCTTTTTTAAAGATAAAGACTCAGTAGGGATAAAAGAAATGAAAGGTTTAGGAATTTTAGAACCGGTTTCTCCCACTGATATGGGACAAAAGAAGGTAACCCTCTTTAAACTTTTAGATATCTACTGGACAGTTTTCGATATCTTAGGGGTTTGTGATTTTGGTTATGTCCCCCGAAGTGTAGGGACTATGGAAGAGCTGTTAGAGATTATTCGTTCTACAACCGGCTGGAGGACAACCTGGTTTGAATTAATGAAATTAGGAGAGCGTTCCATCAATATGGCCCGCACCTATAACTACCGAGAAGGATTTACTTCTCAGGATGATACCCTGCCTGAGATTTTTTATCATAACTTTAAGAGTGGCCCTTTAGATGGTCAGGGGGCGATTGATAAAAAGGATTTTGAAAAAGCTCTAAGATTACGCTATGAGCTTATGGGCTGGAATGCAGATACCGGAATTCCCACCACAGCCAAACTAATCGAATTAGGTTTGGATTGGCTTATCGATGAGGTCAGTCGATGAAGATAACCTTAATACTGGTAGGCTACTTTTTAAAGAACAAATATCCTTCCAGCACTATAGAATTAAATTATTCTAAACCAGTAACTATTCGTCAAGTATTAAAAGACGCTAAAATTTCTCCTGCTGATGTGTTTTTTATTAAAACAGGAGATTCGATTGTCAAAGTGGATTATATTCTTGCCAAGTCCGCTGAAGTTAAACTGTTTCCAGTTATAGGCGGAGGATAAAAAAGAGAAGATATTTACATTTAAATTTATTTATTACCGCCTTGTCTTTTTAAAAAAGTCTTTGTTGGCAACAGTAGTGGTGGGATTATTGGGATTGTATATTAAAAAGAAAAAAGTTGGAGAACCCGGGGACCCGGGTAATTTTTTTGCCCTTTTTTTCATTTAACACAAGAGGCCTCCTGTTAAATAATAAGTGTTCAATTTTATTCCTCACATTGAAAGGAAGTCCTAAAAAAGTATGCCGAATTGGGGGTTATATTAAAAAAATTAGGTTTCTAAGGGGGAATCATAAGGGTGCCTCTAAAATTTTGCCACCAGAGCGGTATTTGAGCGTTTTTTGGGGCAGATTATCTAGATCCTTCACAGTATATGATCAGGAATCCAAAGAATCTCCCTCTTTTTAATTTTTAAGCATTTGTAAATATGATTAATCTTGATTCTTTTATCTAGATAGCTTTTTAAAAGTGATTTAACCTGACCGTCGGTAAAGTTTTTGTGTAATTATTTAAACATAATTTAGAACCTCTTTTCTCTTTAAGATTTCGTTCTATATTACATCTTTTTTACCATTCCAGGCTAGTCCACTTTTATCTTTTAAATCATTAAAAAACAGTCCGGTTTTATCTTTTAAATGACATAAATAGAAAATAATATTGACAATATATTCAGTATTGATTATAATAAATATTGAGTATGTATTCAATATGTATTCAATATGGAGTAAATATGATATGGGTACAATCGCTATTTTAAATCAAAAAGGTGGAACCGGGAAAACCACCACTGCTATCAACCTATCTAGTGGCTTAGCTTATAAAGGAAAGAAAACTTTATTAATTGATATAGATCCCCAAAACCATTCGAGCATAGGTCTCGGAATAGAAATTGAAAATCAAAATTTATCTGTTAGTAAAATCTTGTCTAATTCTGAAGCACAAATAAGAAAAATTGTCGCCAAAACATATATCAAAAACCTTGATATAATTCCCTCTCATATCTCTTTAGCCAGAATAGCAGAGCAAATGTACACGAAACTATATAAAGAAGCTACCCTAAATAAAGCAATCCAGCCCATTAAAAAAAATTATAATTATATCATAATTGACTGCCCACCAAGCTTAGGAGTATTAACTATCAACGCCTTATTTGCTTCAGATTTATTAATAGTCCCTTGTCAGATGTCCAGGTATTCTTTAGATGGCCTAAGTGACCTAATGGATGTAGTGAAAGCAGTAAAGTATACATGGAACGAAAAAGATAAAAGCATATCCTATCTTAGAATCCTCTTAACCATGTTTGACGTAAGGAATAAGATAACTAATGAGTTTATTTTAAAGGAATTTGAACCATTTAAAAACAGAATTTTTAAGACAAAGATAATGAAAAACGAGGCTTTAAACCAAGCTCAAATTGCTCAAAAGTCCATTTTTGATTTTGATCCCAAATCAAGAGGAGCAGAAAATTATAAAGAGCTAACAAAGGAGATTTTAATCTATGAGTAAAAGAAAAAATTTTGAAGGTAAAACCACAAAGCTATCAAACCAAACTAAGGAAGTCGATCAAAATAAAATAAATCTTATAAAAGATTCTTTTACTACCGAAGATAAGGAATTTAAAAGATCAACCTTTACCTTGACTACTTCAGATATTGATTGGCTCGATCAAATAGTTAAAGAACTTAATCGAACCAGTGTTCGACAAATAAATAAAAGTGAGCTTGTTAGAATTGGTTTACACCTTTTAAAAACTCAGGACTTACAAAATATTTTAAAGAAAATAACATAATCAATAAATACTTAATACATACTCACTGCTTATCAAATACATATTATATTTATACTTAGACCAATTTAATAATCTGTGGGATAATAAATATAGCCCGGAAAGATACCAGGATTTAATTAGCGAGGCCGGTATAAGTTCTCTGCTGGCTCCGGAGACTACTGAGGAAGCCCCTGTTTCACTAGGCAATAAGATTATAAATATCAATACTGCCTCCTCAGAAGAATTGGATCAGCTTTGGGGAGTGGGTGAAAAAATTGCACAAAATATAATTAACTACAGGGAGGCCCATGGGGAATTTAAAGTGCCAGAAGATATTAAACTGGTAGACGGAATAGACGATAAAAAATGGAATAAATGGAAAGAAGAAGGTTGGATTATAAAGATAAAATAAAAATAGAGTGATGAGATATGAAGAAACAAATATTTGAAATTCTGGAAGCTAAATCAACTATCGGAAAAATATTCAATATACTCCTAATGGTCTTAATTTCACTTAACGTAATCGCTGTCATTTTAGAGACCGTAGAGAGTATTTGTTTTAAATATAGTGTTTTGTTTGGGCGTTTTGAGATATTTTCGGTAATAATTTTTAGCATTGAATATCTACTTAGGCTATGGACCTGCATTTATCATAAAAAACATCAAAGTCCCATTACAGGAAGAATAAAATATATTTTAGGACCACTGGCTCTCATAGATTTATTTGCCATTCTGCCTTTCTATTTACCGATGATTATCCCTTTAGATCTAAGATTTATAAGGATAATACGTATATTCCGCATCTTCCGTTTATTTAAGATGGGCAGGTATTCCACTTCTCTAAAAACACTTAATAATGTACTTGTAGAAAAAAAAGAGCAGTTACTCCTAGTTATCTTCGTAATATTGATATTATTAATTATTGTCTCGAGTGTGATGTATCTTGTAGAGAAAGAAGCTCAACCTGAGGTCTTTTCCAGTATCCCTGCGACGATGTGGTGGGCGGTGATAACTCTGACTACTGTTGGTTATGGAGACATTTATCCCATTACCCCATTAGGAAAATTTTTAGGAGCGAT
>JABUBQ010000051.1_pt1 | contig 14518 bp, 13 predicted proteins | sample 7240351 | NCBI WGS metagenome assembly JABUBQ01 (sample SAMN07256348, study PRJNA390944) | subsurface metagenome | isolation source: Methane hydrate marine sediment | place: Pacific Ocean: Eastern North Pacific, ODP site 1244 | collected 2002 | reverse complement strand
AAGCAAACCTAGCTCTCCTGTTAGATATAACACAAATCTATGTTTCACAGTTTGAGACAGGAGGACTTATTCCTTCTAAGAAACAGATCAAGAAGATTGCTGGAATTCTGGGTATTGATGAGGAGACATTTAATAAAGAGCTTTCCCAGTTCTATCAGGCTAAAAAGAAAGAGCTAAAGAAACAAATAAAGGAGAGGTAAGATGATAATGAATACCGCTGTAAAATGAAAATTGAAACATTTGAAACAAAGTATAGTATGGGTAAAGCTGCAGCAGAGAAAGCAGCTAAAATATTAAAAGATGCAATAAAGGAAAAAGGTGAGGCTACTTTTATAGTAGCAACTGGCGCATCACAATTTGAATTTTTAGAAAATCTTACAGATGTTTCTTCTATTGATTGGTCGAAGACTACCATGTTTCACTTAGACGAATATATAGGTATTCCAAGAACTCATCCAGCGAGTTTTAGAAAATATTTAAAGGAAAGGTTAATAAATAAAGTACATCTAGGAAATGTTTATTTAATTAAAGGAGAGGCTAAAAGCCCAGAATCGGAATGTGAACGTTTAGGTAAGATTATAATACAAAAGGAGATTGATGTTGCCTTTGTTGGTATCGGAGAAAATGGACATTTAGCCTTTAATGACCCTCCTGCTGACTTTAATACCGAAAAGCCCTATATTATTGTGGAACTCGATGATGCCTGCAGAAGACAACAACTTGTTGAGGGCTGGTTTAAAAGTTTCGATGATGTTCCTAAAAAAGCAATCTCTATGTCAGTGAAACAGATCATGAAATCAAAATATATTATTTGCACCGTTCCAGATAAACGCAAAGCAGAAGCAGTGAAAAACTGTTTTAAAGGCGATGATATTTCGCCTGAATGTCCGGCTTCAATTTTAAAGAAACATGATAATTGTTTTGTTTTTTTAGATGATAAGTCTTCAATATATTTGAAATAAGCTCATTCTCAAGGGTAAGATTATTAATTTAGAATAGGAGGATATTATGAATGGTAAATCCTATTGCCCTCATTAATGGTACATTGATTACACCTTTTAGGGAAATAGAGCAAGGATGTGTATTAATTAAAGGTGAGTTTATTGAAAAGATTGGTAAGGTCGATGAAGTTCAAATACCTAATGATGCAAAAGTGATTGATGTTGGAGGGATGTATATTAGTCCTGGTTTTATTGATTCACACCTTCATGGAGCATTTGGTGGGTCAGTCATGCCCTGCTCAGAAAAAGACTTACAGCTAATGGCGCAGGGATTAGTTAAATGTGGAACTACATCTTTTTTGCCAACTACATTGTCAAGACCGTGGGATGAAATTATTCAATCTGTGGATTGTATTACTCAAGCGATGCAAAAGGATTTAAAAGGGTCAAAAATATTAGGAATACATTTAGAGGGCCCTTATGTTAATTTAGAACAAAAAGGTGCTCAAAATCCGAAGTATATTTGTCCACCACAACCAGAACAATATCTGCCTTTATTAGAAAAATATCCCAGCATTATCAGGCTAACCGCAGCACCGGAGGTACCAGGTGGTTTAGAATTAGGCCAGGAATTAAGGAAAAGAAAAATTGTTGCAACCATTGGCCATTCCAATGCAACCTATCAGCAAGTCATTGAAGCAGTAGAAAATGGTTATACCCATGTTACGCATATGTTTTCCGGCATGTCCGGATTGCGACGAATTAAAGCTTATCGCGTGTCCGGGGTCATTGAGTCAACTTTGTTAATTGATGAGCTGACAACAGAATTGATTGCTGATGGGCATCACCTTCCGCCAAGTTTAATGAAGCTAGTATTCCATTCCAAAGGAATGGACAAGGTATGTTTAGTCACAGATTCAATGAATGCCGCAGGGATGGGACCCGGTAAGTATGAATTAGCGGGATTGGAGGTTATTGTTGAAGCAGATATACCAGAAGAATTTGAAATCCCAACCCAGGAGAATAACTGGGTTGCCAAGTTGACAGATCGTTCATCGTTTGCCTCAAGTGTTTCCACTATAGATAGACTAGTAAGAAATATGATAAAGTTTGTTGACCTAAATATCCGTCAGGCAGTAAAATTAGTGACCTATAATCCTGCCAAAATACAGGGGCTAGAAGATCAGATTGGTATCTTGGCGAAAAACAAAAAGGCTGATATCGCTGTTTTTGATGATAATATAAATATTGAAATGACCATCGTTGATGGCAGGATTTTATATGAATCTTTAAAGTATTAATATAAGGAGATATTTTTATCAATTTAAGGACTCAAGGAAGATGGAACAAAACAGAAGAATTCTGGGTATAGATAAATTAATTATCTAACCTTACCCATATCTGATTAAAAAAAAGGATTAACCTAATGGATTTCGGAAAATTAAAGCTATTACTTGTTTTTAACCGAAAAAAATAAAGCTTTTCTTGAAAGGAGGTGAAAAGAAAATAATAGAATTCGAATGGTAGCTTTGCAAATTCATCATGAAATTTATGAGGATTCTAGATGAATTAGCAAAAATCTGTATCAATATTTTAGATTCAGATTTTGGATAGTGTAAAAGGAGGCGAGAATTAGAGTAAATAAAGAGATATTTGTCAAGTAAATTTAAATTCAGTAAATATAAATTTTGAGGAGGAATTAAGAATTATGAATCTTTATTTTAAGAAATTTGGTGTATCTATATTTCTAATTTTAGCATTCACTTTATGTGTTTTTAACCTTTCTGCATTTGCTAAGACAACAATAAGATATTCTCACCCAGCTAGTTCAGATATGTGCATATCAGTTGAAGAAGCTTGGGGAAGAGTGTTTAAAGGGATTGTAGAAGCTGAGACTCATGGAGAATTAGAAGTCAAAATTTATTCTTCAGCTCAATTAGGGGATCAAAGGCAAAGTACAGAAGGAGTTCAAATGGGAACCCTCGAAATGGCAGCCATTTCAGATTCAGTTTTAGGTTTATTTTATCCAAAAGCTGCTATTATGACCCTTCCTTTTGCCTTTAAGGATTCCGATGATGTGGTTAAGTTTTGGGAAACTGATTTTGCGAAAGAATGGGCTGATAAATGTGCAAAAGAGACTGGAATAAAAATACTCTCGTTGTGTACTTTTGGATTTAGAAATTTTACTAATAATGTAAGACCTATTAAAACTCCAGAGGATATGAAAGGCCTATCAATAAGAGTTCAGCAAAGCCCAGTATTTATTGGATTGGTTAAGGCTCTAGGGGCGATTCCTACACCATTGTCTATGAATGAAGTATATGGTGCCCTTCAAACAGGTTTGCTTGATGGACAAGAAAATCCTTTCTCAACTATAATGCTATACAGTTTATATGAGGTACAAAAATACTTAACGAATATGGGTTATATAGCAGGTATAGAGCCAATAATTATTAGTGAAAAATTTTACAACTCGCTTTCCGATGAATTTAAAGAAGTTATAGATAAAGCAGCACATAAAGCAGATCAAGCTTACCTTGGCGGGAGTCATGTTAATAATTTTGGGAGAGGATTAACAACACTCGCTGAACATATGGAGATTTATACTCCTACATCAGAAGAAAAAGAAAAATTCAAAGCAATAATCCAGCCTGCAGCTTTAAAAGTTATAGAAGAGCAAGTAGGGGCAGAATATCTAGATAAGTATTTAGAAGTTTTGGATAAGTTATAGATCTAAAAATATGTAGGACAGGATACATCGAAAAATATATCCTGTCCTACATATAAAATATTTATTTGCAAGCTACATGTATAATTTATTAAAAATTTAAGGTTTAATAAGAACTTGGTATTAATTAGAAAAAATTTTTTACAATGATTTCTGGCTAATTTTGGGGGGATTTGATAGTAATGAATCTATTTAAAAAAGTTCTTCGTTGGTTTTTTAATAATGTAATTTCGAATTTAGTGATTACATTCTATTTAATTTTAGTTGTAGCATTGTTTTTACAAGTTTTTACCCGATTTGTATTAAGAATACCTTTTTTTTGGACTGATGAACTTGCAAGATATATGTTTATTAGTATGCTTTTCTTTGGTGCTGGTGTTGCTTTTTTTGAAGATTCTCATATTAAATTAGAATTCATTACCTCTAAATTTTCACCAAAAATCAAAAAAATTTATGGAACAATTTTAAATATAATTATTATTATATATTTAACAGTAGTCGTATGGAAAGGATTCGAGTTACTTAATTATACCTATCGGCAAAGAACGCCTGCCTTACAAATATCAAGGGCTTATCCATATTTAGCGATTCCAATTGGTTCAATTATCATGATTTTAGGTTTAATATATAGGATAATAGATACTAAACGATAATTAACTCATTTAATATGATTTATTTATCATATTTATTATAAAATGTTATAACAACATAGTCGGGAGCAAAATTTGTATATTTTTATAGTTCTTCTAATTTTTATGTTTTTAGGTTTTCCAATTGCATTTGCTATTGGTATTACAGCTATGTTTTATTTATTTTTAACAAATAATTTGGCAAATTTAATTGTTATTCCTCAAGTGATGTTTACTAGCTTGGATGTTTTTCCATTCTTAGCAATACCTGGTTTTATTTTGGCGGGTGAGTTAATGACAGAAACAAAAATAACTAATATACTAGTTGAATTTTCTAAGAAAATAGTAGGTTTTATTCCTGGAGGTTTGGCGCATGTGAATATACTGGCAAGTATTTTTTTTGCAGGAATATCCGGTTCTTCATTAGCTGATGCAGCAGGTTTGGGTGCATTGGAAATTCCAATGATGGTAGAGGGAGGTTATACTAAAAAATTTAGTGCTGCAGTCACTGCGGCTTCTTCAGTCATCGGACCAATCATACCACCAAGTATTAGCATGGTAATTTATGCCTTAATTGCTGGAAATGTTTCAATAGGTGCAATGTTTTTGGCAGGTTATTTTCCAGGTATTGTATTAGGTATTATTTTGATAATATATTGCTACATTTATGCCAAAATTAAGAATATAGCTATTTCTGAAAAGGCGGATATTAAAAGGATAATTCATTATTTTAAAATTGCGTTAATACCCTTAGGTATGCCCATGATAATTATGGGTGGAATTTTAGGTGGAATATTTACTGCTACTGAAGCATCGGTGGTTGCTATTTTTTATGCACTGATTGTTGGATTTTTCATCTTGAAAACACTAAAGTTATCAGATCTACCAAGAATTCTTCGTAAAGCTGGAATTACATCAAGTGTTGCAAGTATAATGGTTGCAATGGCAAAAGGATTAGCATATTTTTTAACAGAACAGGAAGTTATTCAAAAGATTAGTATAACTATTATGAATTATTGCTCTACAAAAGAAATATTTTTATTAATTATAATTTTTATTTTTATATTGACAGGATGTTTTTTTGATGTTGCTTCAGGGATGATTATTCTTGTGCCAATATTATTACCAATAGCAATGGAGTTTGGAATACATCCATTACATTTTGGTATTATGACGACTTTAGGATTGAGTATATCTGTAATTACACCTCCTGTTGGTCCTGCTTTATTTATTTGTGCAAAATTAGCAGATGTGTCATTTGATATTTTATCTAGGGAAATTTTGCCTTTTATCTTCATGGAAGCGATTGTATTATTTATAGTTGTATATTGGCAAGATTTTGTTCTTTTTTTGCCTAGACTGTTTGGTTTTGCTTAATTCTTTTGAGTGAAATACTATACTTGTTTTAAAAAAAAGCATAATATTCGAGTAGTTTGAGAAATTTGATTTTTTATCGAAGAAAAATAAAAACTTCTTTAGAAGGTTGTGATGCAAAATGTAGACTCTATAATGTGAATTTTGTTTATTAATAGTGAAATTTGTAAAAATTCACTATGCTTGATAAAAATTTGTGTTGATATTATAGATAAAATTCTAAAAATTATAAAAAAATAAGATTAACTGATAAAGAGAAATATATTAAGTAAGTAAATTAAACATAATTTGTGAGGAGGTAATTATAATGGATAATAATAAAATGTCAGAGGGAGATAATATGGAGAATCTTAACAAATATGGTAATATTATAAGGAATATTATACAAAAAATTGTTGTGGAAGAATCTGAGGCAATTAGGAAAGCCGCGGTTGTAATGACAGATTCTATCAGCCAGGGACGGTTAATTAATGTTTTTGGGCCTGGAAGTCATTCTCAATTGTTTACCTTAGAAATGTTTTTTCGAGCTGGTGGACTAGCTCCCATAAGAGCATGGGTTCCTCCTGCAATTACAGATATAAAGAGTATTTATACAGTACTTTTCTGTGAGGAAACCCCTGGGTTTGGTACAGCTCTTCTAAAAGAATACCCCGTTGGCAAGGGTGACGTATTGATTATTGCTAATCCCAATGGGATTAATTGTTGCGCAATCGAAGTAGCACTTGGGGCAAAGAAGAAAGGTCTTACGGTAATAGGAGTTTCATCTCCCGCTTTTTCAAATGCTGTTCCTGTTGATTTTTATGCTAGGCATCCGAGTAAGAAGAATCTTCACGAAGTTGTAGATATTGTAATAGATTGTAAGCAACCCTCAGGTGATGCAGCTATAGAGATGCCAGGAAGTGTACAAAAAGTAGCACCGGTATCTGGAGTAGCACAAATGTTCATAGCAAGCACTTTGGTGATTGCTGTAACCGAGGAGTGTATTGCTCGAGGTATAGAACCACCTATTTTTCGAAGTGGTCATATACTTGGCGGTGAAGAGTACAATGCAAAAATGATAGACGAGCTCTTTCAAAAATTTTAATCATAGGAGGATTAGTATTTATGAATATTATGGAACAATATTATGTTAGTATTACAAATATTCTTGAGAACATTGTAAAAAAGGAACAACAATCAATAGAAAAAACAGCTGAATTAGTGGCTTCCATGGTCGAAAAAGATCGTTTGATTCATGTATTCGGGAGTGGTGCTCATTCAATAATGGGAGTAATGGAAGTATTTTGGCGTGCTGGTGGTTTTGCAAATGTTAATCCTTTATTTCCGGCTGGAATTTCTTTAATTGATAGTCACCCAAATATTGAACGAACAACAGGATTAGCTAAATCAATATTACCCTATTATGGGGTACACACAGGTGATGTACTTATCATAATAAATGTTAATGGTATAAACCATATCACCATTGATACTGCATTAGTTGCTAAAAAAATGGAGGTTCAGGTTATCGCCATAACATCTCGTCAATTTTCTGATAGTGTTGCTGCTGATATCCCGAGTAGGCATCCGAGCAATAAAAATCTTTATGAGTTGGCGGATATTGTCATTGATGTGCATGTACCACCTGGTGATTCTGTACTTAAATTTGAGGGGTTTAAACAAACAATTGGAGCTAGCAGCACATATGCAATTTGTTTTGCAATAAATTTAGTTTTTGCTAAGGCTGCTGAAATTCTTCTTAAAAAGGGTATTAATCCTCCAATTTGGTCTAGTGCTAATATTGAAGGTGGCGACGAAGCAAATAAAAACTATCTTAAAAAGTATTTACCTTATGTGCATCATTTGTACCCAATGTTTTAGAGAGTATAAAAATTATATGATGGAATAGTTTTATCAATCTATGATAAAAAAATAATAATAAAAAATCATCTTCATGAGAGGTTATATTTATTATATAATTTTAAACCATATAAAAACCAAAATATATTGAGACAATATCCTCTCATGAAGTATTATCTTTATTCATAAATTCTAATTAATAAATTCTTATGATTAAAGATCATTTTGAAAAAAAGTAATAAATAAATATTTTTTAAAAAGGAGGTTCTCAGTGATGGAACAAATTAGAGTTGCAGTGGTTGGTGGAGGTATCTATGGTTCCTACCATTTAAAAGCACTAAAACAGATAGAAAAAGAAGAAAAAGTAAAACTTGTCGCCCTGGCGGATTTGAAAGAAGAAATATTGGAAAAAAACAAAATTACTTTTAATATTAAGATATACAAAGACTATCATGAAATGCTAAATAGAGAAAAATTGGATGCTTTAAGTATTGCTACTCCTGATTTTTTACATCGTAAAATAGCTTTAGAAGCTATCGATAGTGGGTTACATATTTTAGTTGAAAAACCACTAGATATATCCATTGAGGGCTGCGAAGAAATTATTGAACACTCCCAAAAAAGGAATATCTTTGTTCAAGTGGATTTTCACAAACGGTACGATCCAGATCATATTCTACTAGAAAAACTGATTAGACAGGGCCGAATGGGAGAAATTTGTTATGGTTATGCATGGATTGAAGATCGGATTGATGTGCCAACTGAATGGTTTAGTTGGACATCCAAAACATCTCCAGCATTTTTTTTAGGAGTTCATTTTTATGATTTATTTCGATGGTTTCTTCAAAGTGAGGTAAAATCAGTTTATGCAACTGGGCGAAAGAGTAAGCTTATGAATCTTGGTATTGATATTTATGATTATATACAAGCATCAGTAATTTATGGTAACAATGTTAATATCTTTTTTTCCAACTCAATGATATTGCCAAAAGATTTTCCATCATTAGTTAACCAAGGCCTTAGGATCATCGGAACTGAGGGTATTTGGGAAAATGATACACAAAACAGGGGAGTTGAAGTTTGCTTATCAGATCAGGGGTTAATTATACCAAATAATGTATTTTACTCAGAGGGATTAGACCAGTTGGGCAATACAATCCATGGTGGATACTCGGTAGATGGATTAAGACATTTTATAGAGGCTGTAAGACATCTTAAGAAAGGGGGATTAATCAGTGATTTTCAAATTTGGAGATATCCTAGTGCAAAAGATGGATTACAATCTACTAAAATAGCTTTGGCTGTTCATGAAAGCATTAAATCTGGAAAAGTAGTTTATTTGTAAGTGAAGAAATATAACCCATTTAAAAGGCTTGTTAACTTATTAAGCCTGTTTACTTAAAAAAATTTTAGTATAGATTCAATGTACGTAATAAATAAATATCTTTTTTTTCCAAAAATGTTGATATGGAGTAAGTATTTTTTATAGCATAGCCACAGTTATTATTTTAAGATAAAAATTACAGATGTTAAGTTAGCATATTTTTCGAAAAATTAGTTTTCCCTACTCTTTGAAAAATAAGTTATTAGGTTTTAGAAACATCCTAGTTCATAGCCCTTTTTTTGAATTATTTTTCTAGTTTTTCCCATAACTATTTTTTTGTAGATTAATAATTATGGAGGTTAAAATTGAATGGAAGAAATAAAAATACCATGGGCTAGCTGGTATGGGGATACAGTAAAAAAATTACCTATCACAAATAATTGGAATATAAGTATTTGTAATATTCAAGATAGTGAAAAATTAAATAAAAAAGATATAACTAATTCCTTTAAGAACCCAATTGGAATGGATAAAATAAGTAATATCGCTAAAAACAAGAAAAAGATATTGATATTAATCGATGATCTAACCAGGAGAACACCTACAAGATTAATCTTACCACATATATTGGAAGAATTAAATCAAGCAAATATTAGTGATGAGTATGTTTCAATATTAGTTGCCACTGGGGCTCATAGACCACTGAATAGAATTGATTTAATAAAAAAAATAGGTAAAAAAAATATAACTCGTTATAAAATTTTAAATCATAATCCTTATGATAATCTTTTATTTATAGGTAAATCGAGTAGCGAAACACCCATATATATTAATAAATTTTTAATGAATGCTGATTTTAAAATAGCAATAGGCTCAATTTTACCTCATTATAATACCTGTTTTTCAGGAGGTTGTAAGATAGTAGTACCTGGTTGTGCAGGTATCAAAACGATTATAGCAAATCATAAAATTAAACCTGAGCATTCGTTAAAAGATATTTTATCTACCAATAATAATAGATGCAGAAAAGATATTGAAGAAATTGCCATGAAGGTGGGTTTGGATTTTATTGTGAATATAGTTCCCAATTCTAGATATGAAATTGCGGGAATTTTTTCTGGCCATCCAATACAAGCACATAGAGAAGGAGTAAAATTTGCTTGTAAAGTATTAGATACTCGTTTGCCATTTACATCAGATGTTGCAATTTTTAATAATTATCCTGAAGATACAGAATTGACACAATTATTAAAATCTTTAAATATTTACTTTTCAACGAATGAACGATTTATTAGAGAAGATGGCATAATTATAATTATTTCTGCGTGTTCGGAAGGAGCAGGAGTTCATAATTTATACCAAAAGGGTATGCCGATGTATTATGATTGGAGTAATTTTTTAAAAGATTTATTAAATAAACGGAGAGTGATAATTTATACTCCAGATTTAAATGAATATGATGTAAGAGAATATTTTTCTGAAAAAATAGAAATATATAGTCAATGGAATGATATAGTAAAAAAGGTGAATGATTACTATAACCATAAAGAAATAAATGTAAATCTATTTCCAGTTGGCCCGATACAATTAGTTAGTAGATAGAAAACACAATTTAGAGTAATTATTAATTTGATTTGTGGTTGAGCTGTAATCTATCATTCTAGGTTGGTTAAAGCAGGAAGAGAGGAAGGACTATCTAAAAAGCACTTAAAACTTTTAGGTGGCCCTTTTTTCATTTAACACATGGGGCCTTCTGTTAAATAACGAGTGTTCAATTTCATTCCTCTTGCATAGGAGAGGCATTTGGTTTTTAAGAGTACTCGGTTACTTTTGTCTATAGGGGGGAGTGGGGCTGTTTAAAAGGTGGTGGTTGCCTATATCAAAATTTTTCCTATCAGTCTCTCAAAATTAAAGAGTGCTAATTGAGCTACGGTAAGGGGCAGGTAAAATCTGATTAAAAACCTACCCCTCCAAAAGGAGATTAGTCTAATGAAGAAAGAGGACGATTTTTCTAATATTTTCTCTCCACCTGGGAGGGACCTCGATGAGAGAAAGAATAAAATTAACGAAAGGAGACTGGAAAAAGTGGAATTTGATGAACAATATTATTTTAAAGACAAGCCAGATTGGCTTTTGGACTTGTATAAAAAAATTGATGATTATTGCTTAAATGGTATCAAAAAAGGGGTCGAAAGAACTTGCCTAAAGACTTATATTCGCTGGACTTATAAGGGAATAATGTTTTGTCGAATATTTGTTTTTAGGGATAACCTAAAGCTCTATCTAAAACTAAAATACGCAGAACTGGAGAATCCCCCGGCCTTCATTCGAGACTATAGCGATAAAGTGAGAGGGATATCGACTATCGAGATTTTATTAAATGAAGAATATTTACAGAACGAGGAAGCCTTTTTTGCGATAATTTCTTCTTTGATAGAAAAGTCTTTTTCAGGGATGACCGGAGCGAGGAGATTAGAGCCAGTTAAGAAAAAGAAGTTAGAGCCTATAAAACCGCTGGAGACATTTAGTCCCTCATCGTTAAATATATCGGTAGATGATAACGGATACGTGAGCATTAATCTAAGGATCCACAAAAGCCAAAAAGAGATGCTAAACAAAATATTACAGGAGACTATTTTAAAGTAGAGAATCGAAATCCGGCGGTCCGGCTTATTCCTCCAGAGTTCTCCGGGTTGCCGTTCCTTGCTCTCCGGTCTCCTAGTAAGTTTCTACCAGGGGGCAGGGCGAAAAGTGGAAAAATATATGGGGAGAATTTGAAGAGAAGTATGGAGAAGATGCTAAGTTTGAGATAAAGGAGAGTGATTAAATAAATAGATATTAGAGAAGTAATAGAGAAATGATTTTTAACTTGCGTTTCAATTTTATTAAAAAAAATAAAAAGGAGAAAAAATTATGAAAAAGTTAAAAGTACTAGCTATAATATTTTTATTAGTGCTGTTAACTAGTATGTTTGTTGTTGTAGGATCTACCGATGGGATATCCGAGCAAGATAAAATAGTAATACACCATACCGCAGCATTTGGAGGAGAGCTGGAGCAACTCAAGGAGCTAATGACCACAATGTACGGAGGACCAATGGTAATAGAGGGCGAACTGGGTAGGGTTTACTACGTCTGGGAAACCGGTCCTAAGACTAGATTAGTGGGGAGTATAACGCATATCAGTATGCAAAATGCAACCCTTAGTCCCGCCCTGATACTATATACACTAACTAAGGAACTCCGTCCGGATTTGGTTACCCACGGTGGTATCTGTGGTGCGGTCTGGGGAGGAAGCAAGATTATGGATATATATTCTGCATACGCGGTTGCTTTTTCTGCCCAAGGGCTATACGGGCCGGAAGGGTTCTCTCCATTTGGAATGGGTACTTGGGGTCCGAAAACAGGCACCTTCTTTGATGGAGATCACGAGCCCATTTGGATCACAACAGACCCTGTACTGACGGAGCTCCTCGCCGAAGGATTCGATGATGCCATAGCGGATCCTGGATTTCAGGAGCTGTGGGCGGAGGGTGGACTGCCCTACCAACCAAGTTTGTATAAGGGTGTCGTCCAAGTAGCGAGCAATTATTTCGTCGCCAATGATGAATTGAACGCTTCCTGGGCTGAACTATACAGGATGGATCCAGACACAATTGATGTTAACGCGGTGTGGGGCGATTATGACGGACAAGTCCACGAAGTTGGTGGATTAGACATGGAAACGGCGGCCGTAGTCTGGACTTTTAAACAGGCTGGTATCCCGACAGCGGTACTTAGATACCCATCAGATTTGGCGAGGGCAGAGGCCTCTGTACAAATCCAACAGTTTGGCCAAACGGCAAGTGCTGTTGGGGGTTATGCTTTCTTCTACGGATTGCAAAACGTGATTGTAGCCATAGAAGGAGGTCTGCTAACGGTAGAGGATGGGAGGTGTGTGCTTAGTACTACTGTAGGAGAAAAAGAATGATTAATTTAGGGGACAAGGTAAAAGATACAATTACGGATTTTGAAGGGACTGCTCATGAATGGTTGTCTCAGGTGGGAAAATCATGGAAAAAGAAAGATTTTTAAATTTTGAAGGTTTGACCTTTGATGATATTTTGTTGGTCCCCAAAAGATCAACTGTCCTTCCTCGAGAAGTAGACGTTTCTACCATTTTTAGTAGGAATATCAAAACAAACATTCCTTTAGTTAGTGCAGCTATGGATACAGTCACTGAATCTAGGTTGGCTGTTGCCATTGCCCGGGAAGGTGGGATTGGTATTATTCATAAGAATATGTCCATAGAAGAACAGGCAGAAGAAGTAGATAAGGTTAAAAGATCAGAGAGTGGAGTAATTGTCGATCCTATTTCCCTTTCACCAGAGAAAAGTGTGGGAGAAGCAATCGAACTAATGGCTAAATATCATATCTCCGGTATCCCAATTGTAAATAAAGAAAAAAGATTAGTAGGAATTTTAACTAATCGAGATATCAGATTTTTAGAAGAAGAAGACAAGAGATTAAAAATAGCAGAAATAATGACTAAAGAAAACCTGATTACTGCACCACTCGGCACCACCCTTGAAGAGGCTAAAATAATATTGCATAAAAATAGGATTGAGAAGCTACCTATAGTAAATAAAAAATTCATTTTGAAAGGACTTATTACTATAAAGGATATCGAAAAAGTCGAGAAATTTCCTAATGCCTGCAAGGATGCTAAAGGAAGGCTCAGGGTGGGTGCTGCAGTAGGTATATCTCGGGATACACTGGAGAGCGTAGAAGCTTTACTTAATGCCAAAGTTGATATCATAGTAGTTGATACTGCTCACGGACATTCTACCCGGGTTATTGAAGTTATAAAAGAAATAAAACGGAATTTTGATATAGAGTTAGTAGGAGGTAATGTAGCAACTTTTGAGGGCGCAGAAAGTTTGATAAAAGCCGGGATTGATGCTTTAAAAGTTGGGATTGGACCAGGTTCGATCTGTACTACCAGAGTGGTTGCTGGTGTAGGAATGCCTCAGGTCTCAGCAATTCAAGAATGTAAAAGGGCAGCCAAAAAATATCACATTCCTCTTATTGCTGATGGTGGCATAAAATACTCTGGTGATATAACTAAAGCCTTAGCCGTAGGAGCTGATTCGGTAATGATTGGGAGTCTATTTGCCGGGACAGAAGAAAGTCCGGGAGAAGTAGTGCTCTATAAAGGGAGAAGTTACAAGGAATATCGGGGGATGGGTTCGATCGGAGCAATGAAGAAGGGCAGTAAAGATAGATATTTTCAGGAAGAGGCAGAAGATGACAAACTGGTTCCCGAAGGAATTGAAGGAAGAGTTTCTTATAAGGGACTACTTTCTGCTTGCATATTTCAGCTATTAGGCGGAGTGCGTTCAGGAATGGGCTATTGTGGAGTTAGAAATATTAAAGAATTACAGGAAAAGACTAAATTTATTCAAATTACCCCTGCTGGTTTAAGAGAGAGTCACCCTCACGATATAATTATTACTAAAGAAGCACCTAATTATGGGATAGAATAAAGCAATGGATTCGTAATGGTAAATAGATAGAAGGGAGTATCAACCGTGGGGAGTGTAAAAGATCTGGAATCTTTTATCCAACAATCTATAAAAGATATTAAAGAAAAGGTCAGAGAAGATAAGGTAGTAGCCGGAGTAAGCGGAGGGATAGATTCATTG
>JABUBQ010000050.1_pt1 | contig 14587 bp, 12 predicted proteins | sample 7240351 | NCBI WGS metagenome assembly JABUBQ01 (sample SAMN07256348, study PRJNA390944) | subsurface metagenome | isolation source: Methane hydrate marine sediment | place: Pacific Ocean: Eastern North Pacific, ODP site 1244 | collected 2002 | reverse complement strand
AAAAGGCACGCGAGATATTCGAAGACAGCCCCTTCAATATCTATGAGGGACCGGAGAGGCCGGATCTCCTGCTCATTACGAGCAGCGTCTGCTACCTCTACAGCAAGGAGGCAATCAACGTCCTCGGCGTGGAAGACCGTGTGGGCCTTCTCAAGCTGGGAACGACCTGGCCCCTGCCGTCGAAGCTGATGGCAAAACACCTCTCAACGACGGACAGGGTCATGGTGGTGGAAGAGGTCCTCCCCTTCCTGGAGGAGAATGTGAAAATCCTGGCCGCCGAGCAGGCCGGTGAGATCGGTATCAAGACCTTTTACGGAAAGGGCCCCCGGATCATCGCAGGTTACCAGGACAAACCCTCCCCTGGTTCCCGAGCCGACAAGGTGGAGCAGGAAATCGGATGCCACATTCACGCCGTTCTGTTTCATGGCGCAGAGCGCCCGCAACTGGGCGAAGGACGCCGCCGCCGCCACCTCGAGTGCCACCTTCTCATTAACGGACCACTCGACGTAGAGGTTGCGCTCCCCGGCTACCTTGGAAAAGCTCTCGATGATCTCCGATGATGGGGTTCCCGGATACCCGCTGGCGACATTGACGCCCGCCTCCAGGGCGCCCCGGACGATTGCTTCGTTTCCCATAACCAGGTATGAAGCGCCTTCTTTTGTATCAGTCAAATAGGACATTGTCCCCTCCCGTATCTTATGCAGTCAGCCGTTCAAGAACTTCAACACTCATCCTCAGATAGGCCTTTGTCTCATCATCTTTTGTGTTGACCATGCCTTCGTCCTGTGCCTTCGCGAGGCCGCGTTTCTTCTTGTTCCCGGCGGCCCAGATCAGGTGCTCAAGATTTTCCTCCGGCATCGCCGAAAGGGTCAGATATCCTTCCTTCTCAGCCTCCTCAACGATCTTTCTGCCCCGATCCGTCCTGACGATCAGGGTATTCATATCGGGACGACCTTCCATCACCCCCACGGAAAGATCGGAAAATTCGGAAGTCATATCGATGCAGTAGGAACACCCGTTGGGGACGAGCTCCCGGATTTCGTTCAGTGAAATCTCCAGTTTTGTTCCGTTATCCCCGAAAACTTCCAGGATCTCCGACGGAGGGGGAGGTATATCGATCTTTCTGATCCGGCCGATCTCGATCCTTTCGGCGAGGAAGGGCTCGAAGAGTCTGAAATCGATCGCCCAGGTGCAGAACAGCCCGAGGGTGAGCCCGAAGGGATCCACAAAGTCATCGGCATTCAACGGATTCGAACGCATCAGCGCCGTGGCCAATACCTGACAGGGGGTACCGACAAGACCGATATTCCTGTATCCATCCTTGACTGCCTGGTTCACCGCCGAGAGCGTCGGCGCCGTCGTATATTTTGAGGTGCTGCAGGCAAGGACGTCCTCCGGGTCGGTGACAAAACGGGGAACGGGCAGGAGTCCCTTTCGGTCAGTCAGGGCCGCTCCGTCGATATACCCTTTCTGAAGGGCGAAATATATGAGGGCCGACACGGTCCCGCCCGCCTGCGGAGCGATATCTTTCAACCGGTCACCGGCCTGTGCCGCGGTGATCGATTGGTAGAAGCCGAGAGGACTTCCGTCATACGGCTTGCCGAAGAGGCGCCCAGAGAGCTCGTCGAGATCGACCTCTATCTTGGGACAGTAGGCAAAGCACCGTCCCTCATCGATGACGCAGGGAAAGAGCACCGCCGTTTTACCACGGTACGACCTGTGGTAGGGGCACAGGTCGATACAGGCCCCGCACCCCGTGCAGAGACGGGCCTCGAGAACATATTTTCGAAGCTCTTCTTGCCCCCTCTTGAGAACTTTTTCTTCCATCCGATCCGACCTCCCTCGGTTTTCAATAGTAATGATGAAAAAAACACCACCCACTTATGCTATATCGGGGGCTATACGTACCTGTTTCTTTTTACGGTGTCAATAATTTCTTGGGGCGCAATGTTTGTTCCAGATACTCCCCCCCGCCTTTCTCGGGATTACGGATTTGAGAATTTATAGGCAGGAATCGCCGTGTCTCTGCCGAGCCTTTACAATGGACACTCCACCTTTTTTGTGGTAGTTACCTGCAAGGATTTCAACAATCTGTGCCGGATAACATGCGGAGATCTTTATGAATATAAGAAGGGTAGGGATTATAGCGAACAGCACCAAGGAAAAGGCCCCCGAGTATGCGTTGCGGCTTGCCGGGTGGCTCTCCGAGAGAGAGGTGGAAGTCCTCTTCGAGGAAGAGATAGCGGCCAAGGTGAATATGCCCGGGGTTTCCAAGGATAAACTGGCGTCCGCGGTGGATATACTGGTTGTCTTCGGCGGTGACGGGACGCTCCTCATGGCGGCGCGCCTGGCAATAGGATCTGATGTGCCTATCCTGGGGATCAATATGGGCGGGTTCGGTTTCATGACGGTGGTCAATCTGGACGAGATGCTCGGCGCCATGGAGCTTATTCTTGATGGGAAGTACAGCACATCTCAGAGGATGATGCTGAGCGTATCCGTGGAAGGCGCGCAGCATCCGGCCCTTAATGATGTCGTCATCAACCGGGGGGACCTGTCCCGGATGGTGAATCTGGAGACCTTTGTTGACGGAAAGTATCTGAGCACCTTCAAGGCGGACGGCCTTATCATATCCACCCCTACCGGTTCCACTGCTTATTCCCTCTCTTCGGGCGGTCCCATCGTCCTGCCGGAGCTCAACTCTATTATTATCAATCCCATATGTCCGCACACCCTGACAAACAGGCCCCTCGTGCTGCCGCCCGATTCCGCCATAGAGGTGATCGTCTGGACAAAGGAGGGGAAGGCGTCCGTGACGCTCGACGGGCAGGACCTCTTTATACTGAAGTCGGGTGACAGGGTGGGCATACAAAAATCAAAAGACCACATAAATCTTGTAGAATCTCCCCATCGCGATTATCTGGAGATCCTGCGAACCAAATTGGGTTGGGGCGGATTGCCCGGATAAGATGCTGACGGAACTGAACATACAAAACCTCGCCATCATTGATGAACTGAATGTCTCCTTTACCGGGGGACTGAATATACTGTCCGGGGAGACGGGCGCCGGCAAATCGATAATCATCGGCGCGGTGAGCCTCCTCTTGGGGGACCGGGCATCGAGCGATCTTGTGCGTTCCTCCGCGGAGTCTGCGGTTGTTGAGGCGCTCTTTGACGTGAGCGGCAATGAAGAGGTGCAAAAAAAGCTGGAAGAGGCCGGGATAGGCAGCAGTACCGAATTGGTGCTCAAGAGGGTGGTGTCGAGGGGAGGGCGCAACAGGATTTATATCAATGGAAATCTGGCAACCCTGGGGATGCTTGCGTCGCTCGGAGAGCTGCTTGTCAATATCTGCGGTCAGCGCGAGCACCAGATCCTCCTGGATGCCGATAGCCATATCGACATGCTGGATACCTTTGGCGCTCTGATGTTACTCAGGGCCGAATTCTACGATCTCTACACCGGCTGCCAGGGATTGAAAAAGAAACTGGGTGAACTGGAAACCAGGAATAATGAGAAGATTCAGCGAGAAGAGCTTCTTAAATTTCAATTGGATGAGATCGAAAAAAGCGATGTGAAGATCGGCGAGGACCTAGCCCTTCAGGATGAAAAAAGGATCCTGGGCAATGCGCAGAAGCTCGATGAATACGCGGGGAGGGCGCATGACGCCCTTTACGCCGCCGAGGGTTCGGTCCTGGAGAGGCTGGGTGGCGTTGTCGACGATATCAAGGAGATACGGAAGATAGATCCCGGCCTGAAGGTCTCGGAGGAAGATCTGGAGTCGGTGTTTTTCAATCTTGAGGAAATCTCTTTCGTTCTGAGGGATTACGTGAAGGGCATAACCTTTGACCCGGCGAGGCTGGAGGCGATCGACGACCGGCTCGAATACCTGGGAAAACTCAAGCGCAAGTACGGCGCGACGATAGAGGATATCCTGCGAAGGAAGGAAGAGATAACAGAGGAGCTGGAGGGAATAGCCTATCTGGGGGAGGAGATCGCCCGTGTCTCCGAGGAGATCGGCCAAAGGGAAAAGGTACTTCTGGAAAAGGCCGGGGACCTGTCCGAAAGGAGGAGAGCTGCCTCCGGGGTCTTAAAGGGGACGATAGAGGATGAGATCCACTCGATGCGGATGGCCGATACGGTGTTCGATGTCCGGTTTGCAAATCCTCCCGGAGAGGGTGATGTCTCTTCCCTGAACCCGAAGGGGATGGATGAGGTGGAGTTCTATCTGTCGACCAATGTAGGCGAGGAATTGATGCCCTTAAACCGCATAGCCTCCGGAGGGGAACTGTCCCGGATAGTGCTCGCCATGAAAAAGGTGCTGGCGGGCACCGGCACGGTCGTATTTGACGAGGTGGACAGCGGGATAGGGGGCGCCGCCGCGGAGGTCGTGGGGGAGAAGTTGAAGGACGTGTCCAAGCGCCATCAGGTTATCTGCATCACACACCTTCCGCAGATAGCCTGTTTCGGAGACACACACTTCCTTGTCTCCAAAGAGGTGCAGGGGGAGAGGACCAATGCCGGCGTGAATCTCCTTTCGGAGGAGGAGCGCCTCGACGAGATTGCCCGGATGCTGAGCGGTGTCGAGATGACGGAAAAAACCAGACAGCACGCATCCGAGATGCTGAAAATGTCCAGACGATAAGAAAGTGCAAAGGAATCGAAAGACGGGTGCAGGAAATGCTGAGAAAGGCAAAGGTGAGCGATGCAAGGATAATCCATCAGATGATCAATCTTTCTTCAAACAAGGGAGAGATGCTCCCGAGGTCGCTGATGGATCTGTACGGCAGTTTGCGAGACTTTTTCGTATATCTCGACGACGAGGGCTCTCTTGTCGGTTTCTGTGCCATGCATATCTTCTGGGAGAACCTGGCGGAGGTGCGGTCCCTGTACGTAAGAAGCGAAAACAGGAAATCGGGGATCGGCAGGAAACTGGTGGAGGCGTGCATCTCCGAGGCGATAACGCTCGACCTCCTGAGGATATTCACCCTTACCTATCAGACCGAATTCTTCAAAAGTCTCGGGTTTGCCGTCACCGACAAGTCCGAACTTCCTGAAAAGGTGTGGTCCGATTGCTTCAAATGTTCGAAGTATCCCGATTTCTGTGATGAAATTGCCATGATTATAGAGCCCTGAGACAAGGCCGTCACCCACTGCGTTTCTATCTTCCCATACGACAGACCGGATCTTTTGGCAGGCCATCTTTTTACAGCGCGGTTTCCCGTGATGCCTGCCGCCGTTCGTTTGTCAAACCCGCAGAAAAAACACTGCCCCATGGAAAAACAGCCGAAAGCGGACCCGCGGCCGTGTCAATGGACAGGTGTTTGTCGGAAAAAATCGGTCTGAATCGATAAGGGGCTTGACATGAATTTTAATGTAATATATTTTGTCAAAAAATATAGCGGTTGAAGTTATAATAAATAGGATCATCTCCCGATTAGTTGCAGTTAATCAAGGCAAAATAAGTGCGTTATTTACAGTTAATGCTAGAAGGGATCAAGGGTTCAAGGATTCAAGGGGTCGAGTGAAAGGTGTATTGGACAATACTAAAAAAAGACATAGCAGAAAGTCCCGACAAGTCGGGATTAAAGGTGCCGATAAAGCCTTTAGAGAACAAACCCTTGAATCCTTGGCCCCTGTCCCGACGAGTCGGGATTGAACCCTTTTCTTCAACTAAATTGGAGAAGAATCTAATAATAAAATGCGAAGGGGATCGGTATGGACACGTTTTTTGATCCTGAATCGGTAGTGATAATAGGGGCTTCTAATTCTCCTTTCAATCTCGGGGCGACGATCTGCAAGACCCTTCATGAGCTTTCATCCTTTGACGGGCGGGTGTATGCCGTGAATAGAAAGGGGGGGTCCGTACACGGGTGCGAGGGCTTTGTTTCCGTGACGGATATCCCCGGGAATGTGGATCTCGCGGTTATTATCACCCCCGCCGAGGTTGTCCCTTCCTTTGTAAAACAGTGCGGTGAGAAGGGTATCGGGCATATCATCATAGAAAGTGCGGGGTTCTCTGAAGACGGGGAGCGGGGCAGGGCCCTGCAGCGGGAGATAAGCGAGACGGCGAGGGTATATGGGATCAGGATCATGGGTCCCAATTGCCTGGGGGTGCTGAATGCCCGTAACCAATTCTGCTGTTTTTACGGCGTGTTGGAGGATAACTTTGAGACATTCATGTCAGAGCCGGGGACCATATCCTATATCATTCAGAGCGGCGGGGTGGTGGCGGTTGTGCTGGAATCTTTGATGAAGGATGTGGTAAAGGTCAACAAGGTGATCAGTATAGGAAACAAGTCCGATGTTGACGAAGCGGATATGATCGAGTATCTGGATAGAGACGACACCACGGAAGTCATTGGTATGTATCTTGAAAATATCCAGCACGGCCGGAAATTTCTGGATGTGGCGCGAGGTGCCAGAAAACCGATCCTTGTCTTTAAGGTGGGCAGGACAGACGAGGGCGCGCTGGCGGCCCGGTCGCATACGGCGGGCATGGCCAACAATGATGCCCTCTTCGAGGGTGTCTGCAGACAGGCGGGTATCATCCGGGTCAATTCCATATCCGAGCTGCATTCCCTGCCGAAGATATTCACGAACATGCCGCCCCTTCGGGGGACGAGGATAGCCGTCTTTACCAATTCGGGCGCGTTTGGAGGGATTACAGCGGACCTGCTGGTCGACGCCGGCCTGAAGATGGCACATCTGTCACCCGAGACCCAGGAGAGATTGAGCAAAACGGGGCAGATCTTTAATGTCTCGAATCCCATAGACCTGGGGCCCGCCCTCTCCATGCAGACCTTTATGGATATATTCGATATCCTCCTTTCCTCCGACGAGGTTGACGGGCTGCTGCCGGTCCCCAGTCTCTGGCACCCCATGATTATCGATGCGATAGGGGAACTTGTCAAGAAGTGCCGCCACTACCGGAAACCCGCGGCAATCTATACCCCCAATGCCGTGTACAAGACGGTGTCCTATCGGAAAGAATACCAGGTTCCCCTGTTTGAATCGCCCGAAGAGGCGGTGAGGGCCCTGCAGGTATCTCACCAGTACTATCACTCGTCACGTAAGAATGGTGCATCGCATTCCGGGTATGACGGCGAATCGGTCTGGAACGGTAAGCTCTACCAGGGGGTTGCCTGAGAGGGGGTGCCCACTCAATGAGGTCACAACGGTTTTTTTGTCTGGTAGTATTGATAGTGTTCCTGGCCCAACCGCTTGATGCGGCCGGGAAGACGATAACCATTATCCACTCGAATGATCTCCACTCCCATCTTCTGGGTTTCTCTCCCAATATTGATTATACCCCTTTAGAAACAGGCGATGACACAACCGTCGGCGGGTGGGCCCGGATAGCCGGCGTTATCAAAGAGGTAAAGCGCAGTCGAACAAACCCGGTCCTGGTCCTGGATGCAGGTGATTTTCTGATGGGCTCACTGTTCCATATGCTAAGCCGCGAGGAGGCCTTTGAACTCAGGCTGATGGGGGCGATGGGCTATGATGTCGTCACCCTAGGCAATCACGAGTTCGATCTCAAGCCCGCCGGCCTGGCCCGCATTCTCGTGACGGCTGATCGATTGGGCCGGATTCCGTCGATAGTCCTTTCCAATGCAATCTTCAGCGCAGAAAGCGCGGCCGACGACGATCTGGAAGGGATCTTCGCACGGGGAATTGTGAGGCCGTACCGGATAGTCGAAAAGGACGGCATCCGAATAGGCCTGTTCGGCCTCATGGGAAGAGATGCCGCCGAGGTGGCGCCCTTCGCTTCACCCGTAACCTTTGAGGACCCGGCCATCGCGGCACGGAGGATGGTCGAAAGGCTTCGCGGAGAGGAGAGGGCGGACATCGTGATCTGCCTTTCGCATAGTGGCCTTGCCGACGATCCCGAGCGGTCCGAGGACGAGGTCCTGGCAAAAGAGGTCCCCGGAATCGATATCATCATCAGCGGCCATACCCATACGAAGACCGATGTCCGGACGGTGAATGACACCATCATCGTCCAGGCCTGGTCCTATGGGAGGCAGGTGGGCGTGATGGACATCACCTGGGATGGCGGCAGGGTGTTACTGGAGAAATATCGCCTCGTCGATATCGATGACTCCATTGAGGGCGATCCCCGGATTACCGGTATGATTGATGCCTTTGAATCCCGCATCGATGAAGAATTCCTGGCGGCAAAGGGGCTCAGGTTTCGTCAGATTATCGCGCACACCCCCTTCACCCTTGAGATCAGAGAGGACGAATGCAGCCTGGGAAACCTTATCGCTGATTCGATCCCCTGGTACATCAACAGGCATGATTCCGATCCGGATGATCCGGCTACCCGGGTGGAGGTGGGAGTGGTCAGCAACGGGGTTATTCGCGATGCCATCGAACCCGGTAGGACGGGGGATGTCGCCGTCTGTGATGCCTTCCGCGCTATCCCGCTGGGGATCGGGTTCGATGATCGGTCTTCGATGGGGTATCCCCTGGTATCGTTTTATATCTACCCCGCCGAGGTGAAAAAGGCCCTGGAGATACTGACCAGTATCTATCCCCTGAAGGGTCCCGATTACTACCTCCAGATCTCCGGGGTCAAATTCTCGTACAATCCCCACCGGATGATCTTCGACCGGGTGACGGAGATATGGCTCGGTGACGAACAGAGGGGATACGCCCGGCTGGACTACTCGGCGTCAAACACAAGGCTTATCCGGGTTGCCGCCGACATCTACAATGCCACCTTTCTGAAGATCGTGGGGAACTTCACCTGGCATGTCCTGGACATTGTCCCCAAGGACCGCGGTGGAAACCCCATTGACGATCTGAGGAGCGCCCGGGTCGACGCGGACAAGCAGACACCCGGAATTCAGGAACTCAAGGAATATATGGGTGTCCTGGAGTATATCCGATCTTTTCCCGATACCACGGGGGACGGGGTGTCGGATATCCCGGAGAGATACCGGGGCAGACTGGGACGCCAGCTTGTCGAGGCCAGCTGGAACCCCTTCAAACTGCTGAAGGGGGGGACGTATGTTACCTGGATTGCCTTCGGTTCCCTGCTCATTGCACTCTTGATCGTCATACTGATCGCCGGTCTTGTCCGACGCATAATCAGGAGATCTTAACGAAACCGCTTCCCCGGTGGACGTAATATGTCTTGACAACGAGGCAAGCGCTATTGTAAGCGGAGCCATCCCGAGGATGATTCCTCCGGTTGAAACAGCAGGAAGCCGGATCAGATACATGCGTAGTACACGAAGGACCACCGTACTCTGCGGAGTGTGGTGGTCTTTTGGTACCTGAGGGAGTAAATGCTATTCAAGGAGATATATGCCGTGACAAAAGCGATAGCGCCTGGAGACACGATAAGCGTACACTACACCGGAAGATTTGAGGGCGGCGATGTGTTTGATTCCTCCGAGGGACGTCCTCCCCTCATATTTACCGTGGGAGCGGGACAGCTCGTAAAGGGCTTTGACGATGCCGTAGCGGGCATGGTGCCCGGGGAGAAGAAAACGGTGACCGTCTCGCCGAAAGAGGGGTACGGCGAGCGCAGAGAGGATCATGTGGTCGATTTTCCCAAGGCGAATATCCCCCAGGATATGAAGCTTGAGGTCGATATGATTGTCCAGATGTCGGATCAGTCGGGGTGCCCCATACCCGTGATTGTTACGGAGATACTCGATGACGTGGTCAGGATGGATGTCAATCACCCCCTGGCGGGCAAGACCCTGGTGTTCGATATCGAAATTGTTGAAACGGGGCTCGAACCGGATTGCCAGACCTGCTCGGGGGAGTGCAGTGGTTGCGGAGGTTGAGCGGATAGCCACCATGCAAGACTGGAATATTGTTTTCCTGATGCCATTGATGTTTTTCCGTCTATCTGGTACACCTAAACCTCGAAACCATGGATCATCTGGTGACCTGAGAATATGAGAAAAGCACTGTGTTGTCTGTTTATATTTTTCCTGGCGGGGTGCGCGATAACAGCACCGGAGCGGAGGGAAATTGCCCCCCTTGTTCCGACATCCCCCTGGAAAGCGCTCTCCCTGGTCGATGATCTTGACCGGGCATCCCTGGAGCTTGCGATCGACAGGAGCATGGAGTATTACAATCGGCTGCCCGAGACGCGGAAATTCCGGTTCGGGGACCGCGTATGCACGGCGGGAGAACTGAAGGAATCGCTTCGCGATTTTCTGGAGATTCTCAGGACATCGGACTCAGACAAACAGAGGGCGGAGAGGATCCGGCAAACCTTCGACATATACAGGAGTACCGGAAGGAACGGAGGAAAGGTCCTCTTCACCGGGTATTATGAACCGATCCTTGCCGGGTCGTTTGAGCGGACGGAGGAGTATCGCTACCCCATCTACCGGACACCTGACGATCACATTGTGGTAAACCTTGGAGGGTTCAGGGGAAAATACAAGGGAGAGCGGATCATCGCGCGGATTGAGGAGGGCAGTGTCGTTCCCTACTATACGCGCGAGGATATCGATATGAAAGGGTGCCTCGAGGGTAGAGGGCTTGAGCTCCTCTGGCTCTCCGATCCTATCGATCTCTTTTTCCTGCAGATTCAGGGGTCCGGAGTTGTGAACCTCCCCGGAGGCGGTCTCGTCCAGGTAAGCTATGAACAGACCAACGGCCATCCTTACAGCAGCGTGGGCAGGATCCTGGTAGAACAGGGGAAAATGTCCATGGAAGAGGTGTCGCTCAAGGGCATCAAGAGATACCTGCGCCAGCACCCTGACGAGATGTTTGATATACTGAGCTGTAATGAGAGTTATGTATTCTTCCGTATCGTTGAGGATGGTCCCGTGGGGAGTCTCAATGTGACGGTGACGCCGGGCAGGTCCATCGCCACGGATGCGGACCTGTTCCCCAAAGGCGCGCTTGCCTTTATCAGGGTGAAAAAACCCGTTATAGACGAGAAGGGTGCCATTATATCGTGGGAGCCCTTTTCCAGATTTGTCCTCAACCAGGATACGGGGGGTGTGATCAAGGGCCCGGGGCGGGTGGACCTGTTCTGCGGAAGGGGAACGAACGCGGAGATTATGGCCGGACACCTGAAGGAAGATGGGGAACTGTACTTCCTGGTGAAAAAGAAATAGGCCGCCGGTGATCAATGCCGACAACGCAACCACGGGGATGTAGAGGTATAAGCCCCTGGCAGGGACACCGGCACGTATGGCAGTTCCGTAAAAAGCTCCGCTATCCCGACACGTCGGGGCATTATAATGGAAAGTAACTTGTTAAAAAAGTTAAATCCACTTATGTAGCGTGGGGTCTCTGTGCCCCACAGAGGGGGCACGCTACGTATAACGCATTTGCAAATTTAAGTTACTTGGAAGTCAAGATACTTACATGTGCGCTACCGGTCCACCACACAAGGCGCGGGGATCGGGTGATTTCGCATGGCGCTGCGCGAACAGAAGTTCTGTTTATCAGATCGCTTCGTGTTAATGGTCGGACTTCACCACGCTGATATGTGTGTAAACTCTTCCCCGCGTCGAGATATTTTATACCGATTTCCTGTAGTTTTTGCTTGATTGTTGATTTTCTTTATGCTAGTAGGTTGCGTAACGTCTCTGTTGCTGTGCTGGTAAGCATCTGCGGTACTTCTGGTGGTAACCTTTCATGGGGGATTTACTAATATTGCCAATTTGAACGGATGGTGTCTGAAGATATTGCTGGGAAGCCATGTTTCAGACGCCGGGTTTATAAACATCATATAAAATAAATGAGGAGGAGGGGAAAAATGACGAAAGCCGAATTGGTAGCAGCTGTCGCGGGGGATGCGGGAATAACGAAGGCTCAGGCCGCCAGAGCCCTGGATTCGTATATTGCCAATGTAACCAACGAGCTAAAGAAGAACGGTAAGCTTGGCCTTGTAGGTTTTGGAACGTTTTCGGTAGTGAAGAGGAAGGCACGGATAGGTCGTAACCCCCAGACGGGAGCGAAGATCGAGATCAAGGCGAAAAATGTCGTCAAGTTCAAGGCGGGAAAGACACTTGCTGAGAAGATCTGATCATGGCTGAAGATCACGCCGGCCCCTGGTTTTAGAGCCAGGGGCCATTTTTTTGTCCGTCCGTTCCTTCTCTCCCCAGTCTTCGGCCTTCTCCAGAATGTGTAGAAGGTGCTTATGAATATCGGTGATTTATTGAGGCGGCTCTCTGTCCTGCCTGTGTTGAGAGATGCGGGCATCTGCGCGGAAGAGATGGGCTTCGGCGCATATGCCGTGGGCGGACTTGTACGTGACCTGTTTCTGCAGCGTGAAACCCTTGATGTCGATGTGGTTATAGAGGGAAACGGCATCGCTTTCGCGTCCAGGTTTTCTGCCGATCACGGCGCGCGTCTTCTCATATACGAGAGGTTCAAGACGGCAAACCTTGTGTTCCCGGGCGGTTTCAAGCTTGATGTGGCGACGGCACGGACGGAGACCTATGAATGCCCTGCCGCGCTTCCCCTGGTGAGGCCCGGTTCTATAAGGGACGATCTGTTCCGAAGGGACTTTTCCATTAACACACTCGCGGTCTGTCTGAACCCCGGGCGTTTTGGGGATCTGCTTGATCCCTTCCGGGCGATGGACGATATAGAGGGCAAATTGATACGGGTCCTGCATGGGAAGAGTTTCGTCGATGACCCCACGCGGATATTCCGGGCCGCCCGGTTTGAGAAGCGATTTGACTTCAGGATGGAAGAGGGTACGGAACGGTGTGCCATGGATGCAGTCTCTGCGGGCCTTATAGAAAGGCTGTCGGGCTACAGGATCGCTTCGGAGTTGAGGCTTATATTAAAAGAGGAAGATCCACTGCCCGCCGTACAACGCCTCGAAGAGCTCGGTGTCCTTTCCCCTGTCAGCAGAAGGGGGGAAAAGCACAAGGAGGTAAAGAGACTGCTAGGCAGGATAGATGAAGTAAAATTGGTCGTTTGACACGGAACATTCTTTTTTGTTATACGATCGCTTCGTATTACCATGCAGGCACGTAAGAGGGGCCCCAAAACGTGGTTTATCTAACCGCCTCGTCTCCAAAAAGGTGTCTTTCAGGTGATATGTAGTAATTTGGTTCATTTCCCGATTAGTTGTAGTTACCAGAAGGATTCAAGGAATCAAGGGTCCAAGGGGTCGAGTGAAAGGACAGAAAGACAACGCCAGTATTATTAGTAGGGGATTTAGATTTAATCGAAAAAGGTGTGTTGGGTAAACTGAAAAAAGACATAGCAGAAAGTCCCGACAAGTCGGGATTAAAGGCGTTGATGAAGTCTTTGGGGAATAAACCCTTGAATCTTCGACCCCTGTCCCGACGAGTCGGGATTGGACCCTCTTCTCCAACTAAGTTGGAGAAGAACCTAATATTTTCTGAGGAGATGTTGTGGAAAAAAAACGAATCTTGAGCGGTATGCGCCCGACCGGGAGGTTGCATTTGGGTAATCTCCACGGGGCGCTTGCGAACTGGGTCGATATCCAGAATTCGAACACCTATGATTGTTTTTACTTTGTCGCCGACTGGCACGCCCTGACGAGCGACTATAAAGACACCGACCTCATCAAGGCGTACTCCCTGGATATGGTTGTCGACTGGCTGAGCGTGGGGCTGGATCCGGCCAGGAGCACACTGTTTGTACAGTCGGAGGTCAAGGAACACGCCGAACTGTTTCTCATCCTCTCCATGATAACCCCCCTCTCCTGGCTGGAGAGAAATCCGACGTATAAGGAGATGCAGGTAGAACTGTCCGGCAGTGATATCTCAACCTTCGGCTTTCTCGGATATCCCGTTCTCCAGGCCGCGGACATCATCATGTACAAGGCCTATGGAGTTCCCGTCGGCGTGGATCAGCTTCCCCATGTGGAACTCACGCGTGAAATCGCCAAGAGGTTCAATTTTCTCTACAAGGAGATATTCCCCATCCCCGAACCCCTGCTGGCGGAGGTGCCCAAACTCCTCGGGCTTGATGGACGGAAGATGAGTAAATCATACGAAAATTCCATCTACCTTCGTGATCGGGGAGATATGTTGAGGCAGAAGATCGCCTCCATGTTTACCGATCCCCAGCGGATGAGGAGGAAGGATCCGGGAAGGCCTGAGGTGTGCAATGCCTTCGCGTTTCACACTATATATTCATCTTCTTCAGAAGTCAGCGAGATATCGGATGCCTGCAGAACGGCGGGTATCGGCTGTGTGGAGTGCAAAAAGCGCCTCGCACAGCGGATAGTGGAAGGCATGGCGCCCATACACGAACGGCAGGACTATTACCTGAACCACCTGGAGGATGTGAAGGAGATCATAGCCGATGGCGTTCGGAGGGCCTCGAAAATAGCGCGTCTGACCATGGAACAGGTACGGGAAGCCGTAAAGATATGACAGACAGGGCATATGAGATCAAGCTGGACATATTCGAAGGTCCTCTGGATCTGCTGCTTTACCTGATCAGGAAGAACGAAGTCGATATATATGACATCCCCATTGCCCTCATAACCAGGCAATACATGGAATATATTAATGTGATGAAGTCCCTCAACCTCGACCTCGCCGGGGAATATCTGGTACTTGCCGCCACGCTGACACATATCAAATCGAGGATGCTTCTCCCCCCCCAGCG
>JABUBQ010000049.1_pt1 | contig 14693 bp, 15 predicted proteins | sample 7240351 | NCBI WGS metagenome assembly JABUBQ01 (sample SAMN07256348, study PRJNA390944) | subsurface metagenome | isolation source: Methane hydrate marine sediment | place: Pacific Ocean: Eastern North Pacific, ODP site 1244 | collected 2002 | reverse complement strand
ACGCCTTCCCTTGAAAACAGTCGGCATAGACCAAACTGCTTGAGGAAAGCAGGAAATTTGAGATGTTATCTTTGAGAAATAGCTGAGGGTAAGAGGGGAATTTGGGTGTGTAACTGGCAAGAAGACTTGTTTTCCGCTAGAACCCATTACCATCAACAGTATAGCATCCAATTTCCTTGTATTGCAAATATTGTTTTTAATAAGATGGAAAGTTTTTCTAGCATCATAATAACACATCTCAATGTCAAGAATTACTACCTTGTGCCCTGGAAAGGGGGCCAATTGTCGTTTTGCTTCTAAAATTTTGCTCCAGACTTTTTCTGCAATACTTCTAACTTCGTTTAGAGGGTAAATTAACATCTCTGTTGAACTTTTCATTAGGGTACCTGAAGGGATCCTGTTTCTTGTCACAGTAAGAGCATCAGGACCATAAATTATCTGTGTAAAATAGCTTGATCTTTTATATCGGTTTTCTAGGGCCATCATTAGTGACTGAATCCTTTGCTGTTCCTCCGACTGCCAAGTCAAGGTTGAAACCTCGTAAGCTATGTTATCGTTCTCGAAGACATGATCTAGTCTAAACCGGCCAAATTTCTTGTGATGAGTATATCCATCAAATCCATGTAATTGACCGATTTTTTCCAACGAGAGTATTTCTGCGTAGAAATCTCTAACATTCCGTCTGTTGAAAAGAGTTGGGATTTCGTCATAGAATTTGTTTGCTTCGCTTCTACTCAAGCCTTTATGAATCAAGGAATCTATTTTCCTAGTGAGTAGTTGTCGCCACTTTTCAAAATATCTTGAACCGAAATAGAATCTCCTCATAAACTTTTGTACCTCTTCGTTCAATGAAATACAATAAGTGAGAAGTCTATTTTTAAGGATTCTAAAAGAGAAAAATGCCCTCATTCTCATAAAACGATGGGCACGGATTTTAAAGGTACAACAGCAACCATGAAAGAGTTGCGGGAAGGCGGCTATTTCCACACAGCTAAAATAATAGTTCTAAGAAACCTATACCGACAAGAGAAAGGCTTACGCCTCTTTTCACCTTTTTTGGTTAAACTTAAAAGCAATAAACGAGGAAAACAGAATATGGTCACGGTTGAAAAATCCTAGAAAGGAGAATGGAAACAAAACGCTAAACTTGTATGCATGCACATGGTATAACAACCCTCTCCCTTGTGTTTCTCATTCGATAGATTTCATTGTAAATATATTTAACGAAGAAACTTAAAAATAGAAGGGGAAGTTGGGTGGAATGATCGACCTTATCATAACGTTTTGCGCGTTTGCGAAGTGCCGAAGGCATTTGGGTGAGCGAAGCGAACCGCAAACACGCTGTTAGGCGAAGTTCGTCATAGTCTGATATGATTCTGAATTGAATTCCATCAGTGGTCTCACCCCACGCCAAAGATCGCCGGTATCATGCTCAACAACGCAAAGAAGAAGTTGACAACCCAGTGGAATAACATTGCCAGGGGCAAGCTGCCTAACGGGCCAGCAAAAAAGGCAATGCCAAGGCTGCCGGCCAAGATACTAGGGAATAACCAACGCATGTAAACGTGTTTGAGCGTGAAGAGGACGCCATTTGCCACCCAGTCCCACTTGCCAAATACACCACGCATTTTCGGGAGGAGCAGACCGCGATAATAGAGTTCCTCACCTACGATGTTGAAGATGAAGCCGTAGATAAGGAAGAAGACGAAGAACAGGTAGTTCCCGGAGAGGTTAATGTCCGGGAATGCGTCTGCAGCGCTGGTAATTTCCACTCTAGGATCTGATGCGGGCGGCCAGGACGTTGGCGGGATGAAACCCGGTACGGTTGCCAATGACTTACAGAGCGGATGGGCCAACATACTAAGAGCATACGCGATGACAAAAACGGCGAGTGCTAGGCCCCATTTCTTCCAGCCTTTGGGCCAGTGAAGCCTCACTCGCTCACGTAGCGCACTAATAGAAAGCTTGTAGCCCTCACGATGTAGGAGAATGAGAGCCACGATCAACTCAGCTCCATTACCTAAAATTCCCACTCCCAAAAAGATAGGCGTGGGTGTGCGTTGGCCCGGTGGGACAAACAATGGAGCTATAATATAGACCAGCAACATAAACCACAGGGCTGGCCAGGTAAACATAAATAGTATCTTAGCCAGGTTATATTGCGTTACTGCGGAATCGCTTGACTTTTGCTGCAAGCTTCCAGTCACGATGTTTGTTTTGGACACATTTTCATCCTTCTCTGTAACGTATTTCAATTGTTTTTAAAAGCTTTTCATTCTACCTTCAAGGTCAATCTTGTCTTTCTCAAGAATTTTCTTAGCGAGATAATAACCGCTGGCCATCACACCGGGCACACCAAAACCTGGAAAGACCCAGTGTCCAACTAGATAAAGATTCTCAATCGGGGTTGTCTGTGGAATAAATTTACCATAATGGGCTTTGTCCACTTTCCAGCCCATAATAGAGCCCTTTTCATTATACGTGTACCGTTCGAAAGTAAGAGGTGTGGCAGCAAGCGAATATTTTATCGCCTTCCTGAAATCTTCCCCGAGCTTGGCACAGACTCGATTAATAATCTTATTTTTCACGTCCTCCTTTAACTGTCGATATTGCTCCCCTCTAATTTTCGTGTTACCTGTCCGCCAGCAATTCTCATACTCATAAGGCAAGATGGCGGGAACAAGCACGGAATAACCCTTCTGCCCCCGTGGTTTCGGAGGCACTATCAAGAATATGGGGCAATTTTGCGGCGTCAAATGTTCCTCCTCAATGTCGATAGTATCCTCCTCCAGAAAGATATGATAATTTGCTCCGCCGAAATCATATTTCTCATCCACTCCCAGGAAAACAAACATCCCTGAAACAAACACTTCCCGCTTCTCGACCTCAGCTCTCAACCCCTCAAGCCTAGGTTCGTTTTCAAGGAGCTTAGACAGGGTGTGGTGAATGGGAGCATTTGAGATGACTATGCCAGAATAATGTTCACTACCGTCTACGCATCTAACTCCAACAGCCCGCCCCTCTTTGACAAGGATTCTCTCAACCTCTGAGTTAAGAAGGATCTTCCCACCGTTTTTCTCCAGCGCCTTGACGGTGGCATCCGGTATCGCTTGCATCCCCCCGTCAGGGTAGTGGTTCCCGTCCCTCTTCATCATCTCCCATCCGAAAGCATGTGCAAAAAGCACCAAGCTATGAATGGGATAGTACCCCCAAATGACGCTTGCAAGCGTCTTGTTTCTAAACAGTTTTCTCAGAACCTCAACCGAATGCTTTGAACCGTATTTGAGAAACATCCGTCGCTTGCGGAGGCTTGTTATTCCGAACCTCATCTTTTCAAAGAAACTCATTTCATAGGGTGGTTTCGGTGGACCCTGCTCGAGCGTCTCATCGATTATCCTACCTGAAATCGAAAAGAATTTCCTGATGGCGCTGTTCTCCTCGGGGAAGTAACTGATGAGGTCTTTCTCGGCATTCCTGCCATCTATCAGGTATTCCTTATCCCCAATGAAATACCGAAATTTATATCGGATTTTCCTTGAGCTGATCTTGCCTCCCCAGAACCTGATAAATTGAGGTATTGTCTGGTTGTCCCCCATGTCAGTCAAATGAAATATGGCAGAATCAAAGGTGTAACCTCTTCTAGTAAAGGAAGTTACATAACCCCCTGGCTTGTTATGCTTCTCCACAACTAAGACTGTTTTCCCCTCTCTCGCTAGGAATGCTCCCGCACTCAAACCGCCCATACCAGCTCCTATGATGATGACATCATATTTAGTATTGGCAACCATAGTTATCTCCCTTGTCGGGCTTTATAACTGAATGTTATTATCGAGATTTGAATGATAGACCAACCGGTGGGCCCAATTATTTGTGACTCAAATCCGGGAGGAGTAGCAATCAACATATAAATGCTATGGACCAACGATAAAGCAAATGTGACCATCCCTATGACCATGGCTCCTAATAATCCCACTTGTTCTCTCGTGCACATATTGGGATCAGAACCAAAGCTAATATTGTCATTATAGTGTGGCGATATCCTCCCAGTGTCAATGCGTAGCATATAGGGTCGGGAGCTCCGAAGGGGAAGCCCATTTCAAGCCCCATGAAAATCCACCAAATGCTGACCACCAATCCAATGATAACGCCTAAGGTATTGTTGGTGATTCCGTTAGGTTTTCTCATTTTTTGCTTTTTATCTTTACTTACCTGAGGATTCTTAGCTTTTAATTTCAATCTGAGTTAATCCCCCCTGATTCTTTTCTTTCTAACTCTTGCGAATCTTGCCAAATTTAAACACTTTATAAGGTTTTGAGTGAAGGTTAGTACATATTATCAGTTTCATGTTCTCAGATTTTCAGTTTCGTCCAAGTTTATCACCTATCTTTTCAACGCATGTATAAATAAGTCCAAGCCATTTCCTTCGCCCTTAATGTCAACAAAGCCAGCCTCCTTCAATAAATCAACGACTTCCTCAAGAGTAAATGCGGTTTTGTAAGATTCTGAATGACCTTTTGCAATCTCTCTGCCATACATAATTGAGACCAATAAATGAAACAAGATAAGCTTCCATTTTGGACAATTCCTGTTAGAATCTTTTAGTATAAGCTTTCCGTTTGGTTTCAAGACTCTTAGTATCTCTGATAAAGCTTTTCTTGGGTTTTCCCAATCATGTAAGGAGGTTAGGTTCACTACTAAGCCAATGGAATTTGGCTCTAACGGTATTTCCTCAGCTTTTCCCAACTTAGTTTCGTAGTCTAACATTCCTGCTTTTTCGGTATTCCTTTTGGCTATCTGAAGCATTTCTCTTGATGGATCGACTCCGATTATCCTCGCATCTGGTAGTAACTTATTGAGTTCAATAGAGAGAAAACCTGGACCAGTGCTTAAATCCAGTATTATCAATTTTCTGTTTGAATGTTCTATATTATCTACAATCTTCTTCGCAAAAGGTACGTAGACCCGTTTTGACACCTTCTCCATCATCTCAGTATATTTCTGAGCTTTTTCTTTATCCCACGGTTCTTCTTGTTGAGTCATGTTTTCTCCCTCTTTTTAAGATACTGTCAGATAACAAACCACAATTTCACATAACTGCTATCCTCGACAGCTTTCTTCTCCTCCTTATTCATTAGCTAGCTAGGCGTGCGCATATTCTCTCGTAAATCGTCCCCAGTACGGCTCCATACACGAGCATCCTAAAGAAACCAATGAATACGAAATCAAACGCCATATAGTACGCTTGAAACGGTGCTATCAGGGTTAGTGATATCACTATGTCCTGGATGAGGCATGTTTGGTAGCTTAGGTGACTATCGTTCCATCCTTCATACGAAGAACTCTATCAGATTGGCTTGCGATTGTAAGCTATAAGCCTATTTGTTTTTAAGTTTTCTTCGTTAAATATATTTATAACGAAATCTATCAAATGAGAAAGATAAGGGAAAGAGTTGTTATACCATGTTTGGAGAAGAAGAGCCTACATCGGAGTCTATAGCTATTGAAACTAGGAATTTATCAAAAAGATATCCTAACGGCGTTTTGGCTGTTGATGATCTGAGTCTACAAGTCCAGAAGGGCGAAGTGTTCGGTTTCTTGGGGCCAAACGGGGCTGGAAAGACCACATCGATCAAGATGATGGTCGGGCTCCTCAAGCCCACTTCAGGGCAGGTCCTAATTGAAGGAGAGGGGATAGAAGCCGCTTCAAAGAGCATCAAGAAGAGGATCGGAGTTTGCCCCCAAGATATCGTAGTCTGGACCCGACTGACCTGCATGGAGAACCTACTCGTCATGGCGGACATGTATGAAGTCCCAAGGGACATCAAGGTGAAGCGAGCTGAGAAGTTGCTGGACGACCTGAAGCTGACAGAAAAGAAGGACACCCTAGCGGCCGCCCTTTCAGGGGGCATGAAGCGTCGACTCAACGTGGCCATGGCCCTCATCCACGACCCGGAGATCGTGGTGTTGGACGAGCCGACTGCCGGTTTAGACCCGCAGTCCCGGCTTGTGGTGACCGAGTACATAAGAGAGCTAAAGGGAACCGGGAAGAAGACGGTTATCCTCACGACCCACATTATGGAGATAGCAGACCAGCTAAGTGATAGGGTCGCCATCATCGACCACGGGAAGCTCCTAGTTTTGGAAACCCCGGAGAACCTGAAGGACCGCATAGGGAAGGGCGACATCATGGAGATCGCACTATACGACGAGGCCAAGAACAAGATGGTCAGAGAAGTCATAGAAGGCATAGATGGAGTTCAAGAGGTGAACGAGATAGGGGGAAAGATCGTAGTGAGAGCCCTGGACGCGGCCAGCAAGTTCCCCGAGATCTTCACCTCCCTGAAGAGCATGGGCGCAGACGTTTTAGATGTCTCCCTCAGGAGGAACAGCCTCGAGGATGTCTTCATCACCCTAACGGGTAGAGGGCTCAGGGAGTGATTCCATGAAGTTCGTCACAATCGCCGTCAAGGGCCTAAAAGAGATTGCTAGAGACAAAGGGCTGCTGGCGATGACGCTGCTCTTCCCAGCGGTGTTCATGCTGGTCTTCGGCTACGCCTTCGGGGCCGGGGGAGGACAAAACACCCCCTACGACATCGTGGTGCTCAACGATGACGTAGGGACGTATCTGAACTACGGGGACTCCGAGTACTTCAACTTTGGCGAGAACTTCACCCAAGTCCTCAGGGACCTGAAGTACGAGAACAGCACCGTGTCCCTGTTCATTCTCCACAACGAAACAAGAGAAGAAGCTTTGAACCTGTTGATGAAGAGAAGCGTGGCCTGTATAGTGACGCTAACCGAGAACTTCTCAGAGGCCATGGAGGCGACAATAAACTCAACCATAAGAATCACCGTGACATCCCTCGTCGGCGAGGCTGCCATGTTCAACTTCACCCTTCCAGAGAACGAGACCCTTTCGGCGCTTCCCGAGGCGGAGAATGTTACGGCGACAGTGGCCATTGAGGGAGACATGGGCTACATGAGTTTTGGTATAGCCCAATCAATAATCCGGGGTGTGTTATCGCGATACATAGAGGTGATTCGATCTGAGGCCAGGGAGCAAGTTTTGCAGGCGGTTCCCGAAGAAATTGAGGTTAGTGAGGAGTTGAAGCATGTATCCGTCGAGATTGAGAGCGTTTCGGGAACTACAGAGTTTACGACCTTCGACTATCAGGCGCCCGGAATCATCGTCTTCGGGCTTCTTATGGGTTCCATAGGCGTCGCCGGAGCCCTTGCCAGAGAGACGGAGTCTCAAACCCTCTCACGTCTAAAGATGTCCCCAATGACCGCCTTCGACCTCCTATTCGGTACACTCCTTCCTTGGGCCCTCTTAGCGATGGCTCAACTCCTGATCCTGTTTGGAGTTGCCTTGGTCATAGGATTCCACTGGGTGGGAGGCATGAGCAGCCTGTTGATCGCTATACTCATAGGCAGCATCGCGGGTGTGGCCTGCGTGTCCCTAGGGTTACTGGTGGCGGCCTTTTCTAAGAGTGAGGGCCAAGCAGGTACGCTGGGTATGCTCGTCTCAGTGCCGTTAAGCTTCCTTATCGGAGCCTTCTTCCCTCTTCCCTCCCAGGCTGAGGCGATAACCGTCTTTCTCCCCTGGCGTCAAGCCTTCATGGCCCTTCTCAGCGTCCTCTCCTACGGTGCCAAGCTCCAGGATATAATGCCTAACATCACCGCCATGATCCTAGAAACAGCCGTCCTCTTCACCATTGGCGTGATAGCCTTCGCAAAAACCAGGCTGAAAGCCGAGTGAAGAGCCCACATAACATCCCGAAGGTGTTTCCTAGGTCGAAAACAAGCGCGCTGATGAAGAGAAGCTGTTAAATAAAGTTAATTGTAACGAGTAATATCTACGTAAAGGAAAGAGAGTTAAAATTGAATAAAGGGGCCGGTATAAAGATCGCCACTGCGGCGCTTTTCATTCACGGTCTTGTTGAGGTCGCGGGAGCCGTGATGCTGTTAGCTTTGCCAACTTTTTCAACGGAATTTATAACGGGCGCAGGCTTCCAGCTTCCAGGGGGATTAGCTTTTACGGTTGCGTTATCTGCAATCTGCGGTTTGTCTAGGCTGGTTGCCGGCTATTTAGTGTGGTCGTTGAAAAAATGGGGGATTGCTTTCGGGGCGATATTAAGCGCTGTAACAATGATTGGGGCACCATCCGTGTACCCGTTTGGCATCATGGACTTGCTCTTGTCAATCATCGTCTTGGCATCTCTGCTATATAGTTGGTTTGGTGGGGATACGGTTTAGAGCGCGCGCTAGGCTGTTTAGGAATTAATTTGTTGTTTCGGGTTATTTATTGTTAGGAGTAAAGTTTGAGCATTAGGCAAGTGCTTAAGTCACTGAATTTAGGTTCTATTCGAGGGTTTTTGACGTCTCTCTATCACCGAACTGGGGCTGGCAGGAAACCTTACAATCCGGTTTCCATGTTGAAGGCTCAGTTGCTGAAGCATCTGCGGCGTGTTCCAAGCGACCGACGGCTTGCATTGTTGCTGAAAAGGAATAAAAAGATGGCTAGAGCATGCGGATTCAAACGAGAGACACCTAGCCACGGCTTGTTCACTCACTTTAGACATCGTTTAGGAAAGGAAGGGTATCAAAGAGTTTTCAATGTTTTGTTGAAACAGCTCGTGGACGGTGGAGCCGTTAAGGGTGAAGTAGTGGCGGTGGACAGCACAGCAATCAAAGCCTACAGCCAAAGAAGCTTAGACAACAAAACAGGAAAAAGCGACCATGACGCTCGTGTTGGAAGGGGACGAAGAGGTTTCATTCTTGGCTATAAGGTGCATACGGCATGTTGCACAAGCTGTGAACTGCCCCTGGCGTTCACGGTTGAGCCTTGCAACCGCAACGACAAACGCTTCATCAAACCATTACTGGACAAACTGAAGCGGCGAGGCATCTGCTTCAAAACTGTTCTGGCTGACGCTCAGTATGACTCGGCAAAAGTTAGGAAAACGGTAAGAGAACTTGGCGCTGAACCAGTCATACCGTACAGGAAAGCAGCCAGAATAAAAAACGCCTTAAGAATTGGCAAAGACTTCATCACGCGAGGGGCTAAACGGCTAGTAAAGTTGTTCCGAAAAAGAGTATGCATAGAACGCGTGTTCAGCAGAGCCAAAGAGTGGCTTCTCCTAGACCACTTGAGGGTTAAAGGTTTAGAACAAGCTTTTATACACGCCTGCCTAAGCTTCACAGCCATGCTCACCATAGCCCTAACAGCCATCAAACAGCATAAGCCAAACCTCATCCGCAGCATAAAACACTACACAACCCAATAAGACAGAAGAAGAGACGTCAAAGAAACGTTTAAGACAGGATTAACCATCAAAGAAAAACACAGAAGCCAACCCAGAACACCATATCCCCGACAGAAACAGCCATCAAACAGACAAAAACAAGACACTGGAAACTGAAAAAGACAGCAACTACGAAATCAACGATAATTCTAAACACCCTAGCGCGCTATAAGGTATTCACAGGCTCACTCAGACACTTTAGAAGAAGCTATAGGAGACAGCGGAAAAGAGTCGCTGGAAAACTTCAGAACATGCGCATAAACCACATAACCTTCCACACTCTACGCCACTGGAAAGCAACCATGGAATATCACAAAACAAAGGACATTTTACACGTGAAGCAACTTCTTGGACACAGAAGCATAAACTCAACTTTAATGTATACTCAACTTGTGAGCTTCAAGGAAAACGAGTTCCACGTCAAGATTGCTGAAAACGTTGAAGAAGCATGTGAGCCAATGAAGGCAGGATTCCGATACGAAACTGGAGAATACAATGATGGCGGCAAAATATTCGGAAAACCCAAGTAATTGTCCCCTGACCCTTGTGGTGGGGTCGCGGGGATTTGAACCCCGGACCTCGCACGCCCCAGGTGCGAATCTTAGACCAAACTGGACCACGACCCCACAGCCTCAGTCCGCGACCCCAGATTAATCAACTGCAGAGCTTAAATATAACAGCTTTTTCTCGTGCGCATGCTTAAAAAACGAGGCAGTGGAGTAGACGATGTTAAAAGCTTGGTCATTTGCGTTTGCTCATGTAGGTTACTGCAATGGTAACGATCACGAGCACGATGATTATCACACTTGCACCCAAAAGCTCTAAAGTCATTGTATCAATCTTCTGTGTTAAGCTGTCAACTGTGTCCGTTAAGTTCGCGTTCTGTTGCGATAAAGCGTCGTTCTGGTGAGACAAATCATCAATTCTATCATTCAAGGTTTCGTTCAAGTTGCGGAGTTCTTGGTAGAGGGGGTTCTCAGCTATTGGTTTGTTCACTATTACAATTGCTGTAGCCTCTTTCGACCAAGCGCCTGAGTTGTCCTTCACACTGGAATAAATTGTGTGCGTTCCATTTGTCAATGTCGATGTGCTAAATGTTGCCGAGGTGCCTATGGTTCCGTCGACAGATGACCTCCATTTATAGGCTGTAACATAGCGCGTGCGCTACTTGTTCTTGGGTTGGAAGAAAGCTCGGTAAAGTATGGCGTTCACCGCCATGAGTCCTGCCCCAGAAAGGAATGGAAGGGAGAGGCTGAGGGTTTCGAACATGTATCCAGCCAATGTCGGCGCGATCGATCTGAGGGTCATCCGTGAGAAGCTACTTATTCCGATGACTGTAGCCGTCTCCTCAGGGGCTACAATGCCTGTTGCAAAGGATTGCCGAATGGGCATAGTGAACAGGATAATTGTTCTGAAAACGATCAGCAGGGCGACGGCCAACGGGTATGAACCCGTCATCGGAAAAGCTGCCGTCAGGCCTGCTGTGAGGAGCCTGGAGGCAATGATTGTGCTTATATCTCCAAACCGCTCTACGATTCTGGGCATAAGCAGATAACTGAAGATAGAGAGAAATCTGGTCACTGCGTATATCGGTCCCAAGGTTTCGGTGCCAACGTCGAAACGTATGAAGAAGTAGAGCGGCAGGAGGGACCCGATTAGACCCCAGCCGAGACCACTCGTCGACCGAACTAGGGAGAATCGCCCTATTACGTCCCACGACTTCACCTCAAGAAATCCTCGCTTCACCTCCCTCTGCCTACCCTTTTTGAGCTTCACCTCCTCTATGGGTATTATAAGCAAGAGTGAGGCGGCTGAAGCTACTATGCCGAACCAGAAGAGCAGTGAATGAGCCTCAACCATATTTAAGCGCAAGCTCTCTTGGAAGTACGTGGGCAGGCTCGCCATGAGGTTGCCAACGGTGGTGGCTATGGCGTTCGTCACAGCTAGGGTGCCGAATACTGGCGCACGCTTTCGGCTGTTCGTTTTGTCAGTAATATAGCCTGACACGACAGGCTGACCGGCGCCCACGCCCTCGCCGAGCGCTCCAACACCCTGCCCTAATGCAAGCAGCCAGAAGTCCGTGCTTAAGGCAAATATGACCAATCGCATGGTCGCGAAGAAGCCTCCGAGTAGGAGAAAGGCTTTCCGACCGAATCTGTCGGAGAGGAGGCCGAAGGTGATGGAGTGGACCGCGCCCACGAAGGCAGCGATGGACAGGAGGAAACCGATCGTGATGGGATCGAAGCCAAGGAGTGCGAAGTAGATAGCTCTCACAACCTGTAGGAAACCCATTACAACGCGCCTCGAGGCCATTGAGTAGAGCAGGAGCTTCATGTCACGATCGAACACGTCAGGAAGCTTCAGCCTTGGATGCTGTCTCAAGTCACCACTCTCATGAGTCTATCCTGCAATCTGGTGAGAGATAGCGTATACAATGTAAAATCTAATAGACTTTGCTCACCAACATACTCATCGGTGTTTTGGTTTCAATGTAAGAATAGTTTATAATGCACGTGCCTATCAGAGCTTCCCGCCCTTCGAGGACTTTCATTTCAATAGAAAAGAGAAAGATAGGCTAGAGTATTTACTCTGTTCTCAGGAAGAGTCTTGGGCCTGCTAGGGTTATGCGTGTTTTATCCAAGATGTTACTTCTTCAATTGTGGGTTTTTTGTCATCGGACATGTTTCCTGGTTCAATATTGGTTTTGGCGCTTTCTGCTATTCTTCTACTGAGTTGGATTGGGTCTTGGTGGGCTAGTTCACTTCTGGTTGTAATCCCAACTTTTTCAAGGAGTTCTGCATGGTTTTCTTCTATGCCTGGGATCATAAGCAGTTGCGCTGTTGATTGCATGCGGGTCGCCATTTCTGGGGATACACGTGTTCTTTCGGCGATGATTGCAGGGTCCGCTGTTACAAACTCGCCCACGTTAGATATGCCTATTGATCTTAACTCTTCCGCTAAACGTGGTCCGATCCCCTTCATTTCCTCTAGGTTGGTTTGGCTTGTCAGCTTTGGTTGCGGCGGCAGAACTTGCATCTCTAATCTTTCCAGCCTTGCGGTTATGTTTTCTAGTTCTTCGCTCTGTTTTTGTATAGCTGCAGCGCCTTTTTGGCTTGAACGCCAAACTCTCTGTATCGCTCTTCCTTGCGTCTGTAGCGCACTTAACATGTCTTTTCTGGTATCAATGCTTGCTTGGGCTATAGAGACGAGGTCCCTTTTTGTGGTTTTTCCTTGTTTCTCCAGTGCCCCTAGTATCTTTTCTCTGGCATTGTTGAAGTTTGCTTGGATTGCATGAAGCAAATCTCCATAGGTTTTTTGTGTTCCTTTTCTAACGTTATCGATGTTTGTGTTGACTGTGTCAAAGAGCTCTTGACGAGCCATATCGCTAAGTTCTAGTTTTGCATGTATGCCTCTTCTTGTGGCTTCCATCTCCTTTCTGTCGGCTGTAACGTCTCCCTGTACTTCTCTGATCATCTTAAGTATAGTTTGGTATTGTGATGGTCCTCTGAATGCGATTATGGATGTGATCCCTAGGAAGCCAAAGGTTGCAGCTAGAGACACCCACAAGTAGTTAATCACTGACATCCCGCTGATTGTTAATATGCTGCCTATTAGATAGAGTTCTATGACAAAATCGGCGCCGTTGTACATCCATAACATTGCGGCGTTGAATACATTTAGAGCAGCCAAGAACGTTAAGGAGCCGGATATCCAAACGGCTACGCCTTTCATTAAAGACATTTTTGACACTCACTCTTGGACATGTAGTATCTTGTATCGTAATATGTAATAAATCTTTCTCTTACTAGCAGGGGAAAATGACTCCCAATTCTTCTTGGCACATGACATTGCTCATTTTGGTTGCCTCCTCACAAACTTGCCTTTCCGGTTTCGCCAAACATCCACCCTCTTGCCTCTGCGAACGATCCATTGATGTGCAATTTCAACCTCTAGCGGACCCATAAGCTCTATTCCGCGCTTTTCAGCAGTTCTTTCGCTCAGTCTCTTTTGGATTTCATCATGTAGTATAGCCAGCTGTTTCTCCTCTTGGGGGATGCCTTCAATGACTAACAGATTATAGCCTTGTGCTATTCTTCTTGCAGTTTCGCTTAGTCTTGGGATGGCAACGAAGATTGGCAAATCAACCTTTACTTCGGAGATCTTGTAGATGTAAAGTATCAATAGGGATGCGCCTACTTCGATGTCCCCAACGGCGTGATCGATAACGACGATCTTCTCACGGTCTCCGAACTTCTTAGCTATGAGACTGAAGTTGTGTTGGATGCCACTCTTTTCTCCAATCGCTGAAGCTGACATCTCCACACTGAAGCCAAGTTTGGTTAGAAGCTCATTCATGCTTTCCAAGCTTGTGACATTTTGTCTGATCTCTTGCTCTTTATCAGAATTAAGAGAGCGCTAATGTCGTGGTAATCTGGAAAATGCGGGTGCGATCTCGGTGGTGTTTGAAATTATGCTTACCTGGCGCACACGCACAAAGTGTGAATCAGCCATAAATAGTGCTTGTGTCTAAGGCTTACTTGGCTGAAATGGTGTTGAGATAGGAGGCCAAAGTATGGGTTCGTCTGACACTGAGAAAATAGTAGCCATAATGAAAGAGAACTGTCTCCATGCATACCTTGCTACCTGTGATGGGGACCAGCCAGTTGTCCGTCCAGTCTCTCCGATAGTTGAGGATGACATGTCTATCTGGGTGACAACTTTCTGTACTTCCAGAAAGGTGAGCCAAATACGGCGCAATCCCACGATTTGTCTTGCCTTTGTGGAGCAACCCAGTGGAGATAAAGCCGCAGTTGTCATTGGGGAAGCTGAAATAGTTTCGGATTTACTAGAGAAAAAGAGGGTGTGGAAGCTGGCGACGTTTGATTTGTCGGAACACTTTCCGAAGGGTCCAGAGTCTGATGAATTTTGCTTGCTGAAAATTATTGTCAAGAAGGTCGAATGGAGAGATAGTTGGACCGGTGGAACAAAAATCTATGAGCCATCTTAGCGCGCGCAAATTAACACTAAGCCTGTGAATCTCTTACAAGAACTTAAGGTTAAGGAAAGTCAGATGGAAATGGGTTTGTAACTCTATTATTTTTTCTAAGTTTCGTCGTCCTCTTTTTCTTTCTTGATGGGTTTGGTTGATATTTCACGGATTAACGGCTCGGATTCTCCGCCTTCAATCTCGATTTTCGCGCCTGGATATTTCTGCTGAAGCTGTTTTCTGAGAGTGTTCACGTTGACTTCCTTCCCTACTTTAACCTGAACCTTGGTCCCTTCGGGAGTTTGAACAACGTTCATGGAGTATCCGCTCCCAAACCCGCCAGCTTCCACACCCTCTTTTTCTCTAGTAAATCCGAAACTATTTCAGCTTCCCCAATGACA
>JABUBQ010000048.1_pt1 | contig 14793 bp, 12 predicted proteins | sample 7240351 | NCBI WGS metagenome assembly JABUBQ01 (sample SAMN07256348, study PRJNA390944) | subsurface metagenome | isolation source: Methane hydrate marine sediment | place: Pacific Ocean: Eastern North Pacific, ODP site 1244 | collected 2002 | reverse complement strand
TCTTTGAGGCAAAAAGCCCGTATCCGCCCTGCTCGTAGCACCCGATGTCGCCGTTGACAATATGAACCCCACTGTTCTTTTTTAAAGCCTTTTTCAGCGCCCAATACGTACCGAGGTGCGAACACCCGGCGCAGAGAGTCGAAGATCGCGGCGCAACGATAGCTCTAATTCTTGCTCTGGCCGCTTCCCGATTGTCGGGCTCCAGCTTTATTTCCATGGCTTTGGCAATCGCTTCGGTTGCTTTATCCGCGTTGATCTCTCCTGTGGGGTTCATATTGTCAACGGCGACATCGGGTGCTACGAGCAGGGCGGATACGGGCTTTTTGCCTCAAAGATAAATGTGAGCGATGAAGAGAGCAAAAGGCATTCCATTCGTTCTGCTTACGAGATTCTCGATACGCTCTACGTCATGGGCTCCGGTATCGGTATCGCCCAAGGACAGGCACAGGTGGGGTACAGCGATGGGAAGGTAGTTGCTGTGGCAGGGGATTCGACTTTTATTCACGCGACCCTTCCGGCCGTTGTGAACGCTGTCTATTCTCAGGCTGATATCACCTTCCTCGTCCTGGACAACCGATGGACGGCCATGACGGGGCATCAGGTCAATCCGAACACCGGTGTCGACACCCTCGGCAAGAAAAGAGAGAGGTTCAATATTGCGGTCGTGGCCAAGTCCCTGGGAGTCAAATCGGTGCGGGTTGTTGACGCGTACAATCTCGAGGAAGCACAGGAAGCTATCGCCGAAGCCCTCGAGTTCGAGGGGCCGTCTATCGTGGTTCTTGAAGGTGAATGTATGCTCCAGGTGCTGCGCAGGACGAAGAAGGGAAGGGCCGCTACCCGCGTCGATGAGCAGGCCTGTACGGGATGTGAGCTTTGCCTTCAGCTGGGCTGTCCGGCGGTTATGTTCGACAAAGTGAAGAAAAAAGCAAAAATAGACGAGATCAACTGTGTCGACTGCAATCTCTGCGTACAGGTGTGTCCCCATGAAGCGATAGCGAAGCGAAGGGGGTGAGAAATGAGCGTAAACATAATCGTGGCCGGAGTCGGCGGACAGGGAAGCATTCTCGCCTCCCATATCCTGGCAGAAGCCGCTATTTTGGCCGAGTCGGAGTCAAGGGACGGCAGGAGGGTGAATGTGAGGGTGGGGGAGACATTTGGAGCTGCCATGAGAGGCGGCGCCGTTGCTTCCCACGTAAGGTTTGGAGATGACGTATATGGACCGCTCGTTGGCAGAGGACAGGCGGACATGATCATTGCACTCGAACCTCTGGAGGGATTGAGGATCGGTGTGGAATACATAAAGCAGGGCGGCATGGCCGTTCTCAACGATGAAAAGTTCGCTCCCGTGGACGTGAAGATAGGAGCGGCGCAGTATCCTGATATACAGGAGATCAAGAGGGCGCTGGAGGAGCTCGGCGGCACTGTCAGGGTTGTGGCCGGCACCCGGCTCGCAGTGCAAGCAGGGACGGCAAAGGCGATGAACATCGTCATGCTCGGAACGGCATTTAAGAGTGGTGTTCTGCCCTTCGGTGAACAGATCATGCTGGAAGCAATAAAGCGACGGGTACCCCGGAGATTTCTTGATGTGAATATCGAAGCCTTCAGGCTGGGAATGCAGACAGATGCATGAGATCATAAACCGCGGGATAAGTGAACAGAGAAACCTCCTGGAACCGGAAGCGCTTGCGCTTTTTTCAGAATACGGCCTTCCCGTACCGGTGAACGAAGTAGCCAACACTCAAGCGCAGGCGTTGGCTGCCGCGCGGAGTATCGGATATCCGGTAGTGTTGAAAGTCATTTCGAAACGGATCGTGCACAAATCCGAAATCGGCGGAGTGAAAATCCAGCTGGATTGCGAAACTGCGGTGAAAAACGCCTGGGACGAAATAACACGCTCCGTCGATTCCATCGGAGAGCGCTCCTCCCTGGAAGGAGTGTTTGTCTGCGCCCAGGCGCCGCCGGGATTGGAGTGTGTCATCGGAATCGTGAAAGATCCTCAATTCGGCCATGCGATCATGTTCGGTCTGGGAGGGATATTCGTCGAGCTGATAAAGGATGTCGCCTTCAGGGTGCTTCCTATTACGCCGCAGGATGCAGGCGAGCTTGTGCGCGAAACAAAAAGCTACCAACTCCTCAGGGGGATTCGGGGACAGAAGCCCAAAGACACCGCGGCGGTGGTTGACTGCCTGATGAAGATCGCCGCCCTGGTCGAAGACAACCCTGCGATCAAGGAGATCGATATCAACCCCATCGTTGTATTTGAAAAGGGAGCCATGATACTCGATGCCAGGGTCATGTTTTAGGCGATGTTGATATACCTGACTATGTTTTATAGTATGATCGGGGGCATAGCTGTCAGACCAGCAGCCCAACTAACATTATTAAAGGTAGAACTCCGGTAAACAGCAGGGGGAGGCAGGCATGAAGTTCAGAGTCGGCGTAGACACCGGCGGCACATTTACCGACTGCGTGGTGATCGACGACCAGGGGCGGATACACACCTTCAAGGAGCTGTCCACTCCGAAAGACCCCTCGATCGGACTGTACAACGTGATCGGCAAGGCGGCTGCTCATTTCGGCAAGAGCCTCGGAGAGTTTCTCCCCGAGCTCGATTTCTTCGCCCACGGCACCACGGTGGCCACCAATACCCTTCTAACTGCCACGGGCGCGAAGACGGGACTCATCCTCACTGCGGGTTTTCGGGACACCCTGGAGATGCGCCGGGCTCACAAGGAGGACATCTGGGACCTCTACCTGCCGATTCCCCAACCTCTCGTGCCGAGATACCTCCGGCGCGGGGTCAGGGAGAGGATAGACTTCAGGGCTCAGGTGGTACATCCGCTCGCGACAGAGGATGTGGAGGAGGTGTGCCGTTTTTTCGCGAGGGAGGGAGTCGAGGCGGTGGCGGTCTGCACCCTCTTTTCCTTTCTCAACGACCGGCACGAGAGGGAGATCCGCGAAACTGTTCTGCGGACACTGCCCGGCGCCTTCGTTTCCATCTCCTCTGAGGTGCTTCCTCAGATCCGGGAGTACGAGCGCATGTCCACAACCGCGGCCAATGCCTACGTGGGGCCGAAGCTCACCGTGTACCTGTCCGATCTCGAGAAGAAGCTGCGAAATGACGGCTTGGGGCGGGCCTTCTACGTCACCGCATCCAACGGCGGGGTGATGACAGCCGAGACGGCGATACGGCATGCCTCGGCCACGCTGCTCTCGGGACCCGCCGCCGGTGCTGTGGGGGCCGTTTTTTTCGCAAAGTTGTTGGACAGAGGGAACCTGATCCTTATGGATATGGGGGGTACCTCCTTTGACGTCACCCTGATATCGGGAGGAAAGGTTACCTTGAGCACGGAGGGCGAGATCGCCGGCTACAGGGTGGCCAAGCCGATGATCGATATCAATACGATCGGGGCCGGGGGCGGTTCGATCGCCGGGATCGACAAAGGTGGAATGCTCAAGGTGGGACCGGCCTCGGCCGGTTCGGACCCGGGTCCGGTGTGCTACGGCCTAGGTGGGGACAGGCCCACGGTGACCGACGCCAACCTGGTTCTCGGATATCTGAACAAGGACTATTTCCTCGGCGGGGAGATGAAGGTCGATCTGGAAAAGGCCAGGGCGGTGCTCGGCAGGGAGATCGCCGATCCCCTCGGCATGAACGAAACCGAAGCGGCCGCCGGGATATTCCAGATCATCAATCAGAACATGGCTAATGCCACCAAGGTGGTGTCGGTTCAGCGGGGCCACGATCCCCGGGAATACGCCCTGGTCAGTGCAGGGGGAGCATGCTCGATCCATGCCTGCAAGATAGCGGAGGAGGTGGGCTGCGGTACCGTGATCGTGCCGAGAGCCGCCTCGGTGTTCTGCGCTCTGGGAATGCTGGAATCGGACATCAGGCTGGACACCGTGCGCACATTCAATGCCCTCATTCCCGGAATCGATCTACAATGCTTCAACGATACGATCCGGGAGGTCGAAGAGCAGTCTCTCAGGGATCTGCTTCAGGAAGGGGTGGAGGGCAAGCGGGCGCGCCTGCTTCGCTTCCTCGATGTCCGCTATGTGGGGCAGCATCACGAAGTAACCATAGAGATTCCCCATGACTGCACCATCGGGGAGAAACACCTCGAGACGATCGCCCGGACTTTTCACGAAGCCCACGAGCGGCTGTACACCTACTCAACAGCGGAGAACCCCCTGGAGGTCATGAATCTGCGCATCACCGCTGTCGGGGCGGTGGACAAGGCCGGCCTCGAGGCTCACGTCCCGGAAGCGAAGCAGCGCGATCCAGCCGAAGCGCTGAAGGGCAACCGTCCCCTGTACTTCACGGAGCAAGAGGGGTTCCGCAGCACTCCGGTATATGACCGCGGCGGCCTGCAACCGGGAATGCGGCTGCGGGGGCCGGTCGTGGTGGAAGAGCGCATCACCACGGTGATCGTCCATCCGGGGTGGACCATGGAGGTGGACAATTACGGAAATATAGTAATGGAGGTAATCGCATGAGCTCGAGCCCCGGCCGGAAGAAGGAGTTCGAAGGGGCCGGTGACCCCATCACCCTGTCGGTCATCTATAACCGCCTGCTGACCATCAACCAGGAGATGGGCATCACCATGATCAACACTTCGATCTCTCCGATTTTTGCGGAGGTGCACGATTTCTCCTGCGCCATCTGCGACTGGGACAATCGAATCGTGGCGCAGATCGACGGCGTGCCCTCCCACACCGCCTCGGCCATGGAGGCGGTCAAGGCTGTCAGCCGGGAGTTCGCCGGGGACATCCACCCGGGAGATGTCTTCGTGCTCAACGATCCCTATCTCGGTGGTACCCATCTGCCCGACATAACCATCATGAAACCGATCTTCTTTGACGGCGAGCTGCAGTTCGTGGCTATCAACCGGGCTCACCACGGCGATGTGGGCGGCATGGAGCCCGGCTCCTACGCTCCCGGTGCCACCGAGCTTTTTCACGAGGGCATCCGCATCCCCGCGCTTCGAATCTACAGGCGGGAGCAGCCGATCATGGATGTGATCAATATGATCCGCATCAACACCCGCATGCCCGACGCCCTGTGGGTGGACATCAAGGCTCAGGTGGCTTCCTGCCGTGTGGCGGAGCGGCGGATCCTCGAGCTGATAGAAAAATACGGGGTGGAAAAGACACGTAAAACCATAGAAGACATCCACCAATACGCCGAGCGGCGCATGCGCATGGAGATTGCCCGCTTGCCGGACGGGGTGTACGAAGGGGAGAGCTTCCTCGACTCCGACGGATTCGACGACACACCGATCCGGATCAAGGTCACTATCACGATCAAGGGGGAGGAAGCCCATGTGGATTTCAGCGGCTCGCAAGATCAGGTCACCGGGTTTGTCAACTCTCCTATAGCAAACACGGCTACCTGCGTCTACGTGGCCTTTCTCACCACGGTCACCACCCCGGACATCCCACACAACCAGGGGGTGTACCGGCCGATCCATATCCAGGCTCCCGAGGGATCGGTGGTCAATCCCCGCTTTCCCGCCCCGGTAGCCTCCTGCACCCTGGATACGGCCTGCGCCATCCTCGAGGCCTGCTGGATCGCCCTGTCCGAGGTCCTGCCCGATCGGGTGCCTGCGGGGTGGAACCGTTGGAACGGCCCCACCATCACCGGGATCGATCCAAGGAACGACAATTTTTACGTGATGTTCGGGTTCAACGGTTTCGGAGGCGCCGGAGGCATGCCGGGAATGGACGGACGTCACTACATCGGCGACGGCATCGACCTGGGCGGCCTGATCGCACCGAATATCGAAACCAACGAGATGGATTATCCCCATCTGACCGAGTTCAATGAGTTCACCACCGATTCCTGCGGGGCCGGAAAGTTTCGGGGCGGCTGCGGAGCGAAGTACAGGATTCGCCTCTACGACGAGAACCCCACCCTGGTAATGTTCGGAGACGGTAAGGTGCAGCCTCCCTACGGTCTGTTCGGGGGCAAGCCCGGCTCCTGCAACCTGGCCTACATCAATGAAGGCCTGGAGGGGCAGCGGGAGCTGAAGGCCAAGGAGTCGGTGCAGCTGAACGGGGGCGACATCTACACCAGCTATCCTTCAGGCGGAGGCGGCTGGGGGGATCCGCTTCAGCGGGACAGCGAGCTTGTGCGCCTCGATGCCCGGAACCAAATCATCTCCCTGGAAAGTGCCCGGAAGGTGTACGGCGTGGTATTGGAGGGGGAGCAGCTCGTGGTGAACTTGGAAAAAACTTCAGAACTTCGTGCGGCTGCGCGAGGTGCAATGGCGAGTGAAAAGAAAGGAGGCAACAATGGCTGACATTGGCAAAGTTGCCGTACTGGGCGCCGGAAACGGCGGTTTCATGGCTGCCGCGGACATGGGTCTGGCCGGCTATGAGGTCGCTCTCTTCAGCAGAAACATCGAGAAGATCAAAGGGGTGAAGGAAAGAGGAGGAATCGAGGTGCTGGACATCGATTCCAAACCGACGGGACAGTTCGGCAAGGTGGCCTGCGCGACCGCTGACATCGCCGAAGCGCTCAAGGGCGCCCAGGTGATCCTCAATCCCGTACCCTTCTTTGTCTGCGAGGAATATGCCCGTCTGGCCGCCCCCCACTTGGAGGAGGGCCAGGTGGTGCTGTACCTCGGCAAGGGCGGGGCTTCCCTGACCTGGGCCAAGGTATTGCGGGAGCTGGGGAAGAAAGAAAAGATCTACCTGGCCGACTGCAACACCCTTCCCTACGGGGCCTCTCGCAAGGGGGATGACCAGGTCCGCCTGGAGAGCCGGGTGTTCAACCTGATCGTCGCCACCTTTCCCGCAAAAGAAATCGATCACGTGGCCGGGATCGTGGAGAAGGTTTTTCCCTCCGACAAGGGATACTCCATCCGCCGGGCGCAGAACGCCGTGGATACGATCCTGGTGGATTACAATGCCATCACCCACACCCCGCCGATGATCTGCAACGCCGGCCGGATCGAGTCGGGGGATCAGGATTTTCACCTTTTCGGCAAGAAGGAGAACACCCCGGGGGTGGTCAGGCTGATCGAGCGCATTGACCGGGAGCGGATGGCCATCGGCGAGAAACTAGGTTTGAAGCAGTATCCCCTCGAGGAGGAGATCCTGATGGTCAAGTGGAATCCCCACGGCGAGGATCACGTTTTGCCCCTATATGAGGCCATCCATACCCCCTTCCTCGAGGTCTGTGAAGGTCCCTTTCGTCTGGACACCCGCCACCTGACCGAGGACATCCCTTACGGGTTGGTCACCTACTCCTCCCTGGGACGGATGCTCGGTGTGCCTACACCGATGAGCGATGCCACCATCACCATTGCCGAGGGGTTGCTCGATCGGGACTTCCGGAGCATAGGCAGGACCGTGGAGACCATGGGCATCGACCCCTCTTGGTCCGTGGAACAGGTGAAGGCTTACCTCCACGAGGGCGCGGTCTGAAGAAAGTATTCATAGAGAAGGAGAGAATAAGATGCAGGATCTAAAAGGGCGACATCTGCGAGGAATCACTGATTTTTCTAAAGAAGAGATCGAGTTCACCCTCGAGGTCTCGAAGCAGCTCAAGCGGGATCTGAAGATGGGCCGGGCCCACAGGCTGCTGGAGGGAAAGAGCCTGGGGGGGATCTTCGAGACCCCCTCGACCCGCACCAGCGTCAGCTTCGAAACCGCGATGATGCAGCTCGGCGGGCACATGCTCTGGCTGGACCAGCACCGCCTCTGGGTTGGGGAGGCAGCCGAAGAGGACTGGCATGATACGATCAAGACCCTGTCCCGCTACCTGGACGGGATCGCCTACCGGGCGATCCGCCGGGAAAGGCTGGAGTCCGCGGCCGAGTATTCCGATATTCCCGTGATCAACGCCTCCTGTCCCCTGGAGCATCCCTGCCAGGCCCTGGCCGACGCCCTGACCATGATGGAGAAGAGGGGATCGGTTCAGGGAGCCAAGGTTGCCTTCTGCTGGGGTTACCGGACAGCCAACCCGCCGGCCGGGCTGACCAATTCCAGTATGCTCATGGCGGGCAAGCTGGGCTTCGAACTGGTCATCGCCTGCCCCGAAGGGTTTGATCCGGATATGAGCATGAAGAAGCTCGCCGATCAGGAGGCGGGCATGAGCGGCGGAAGTATCAAGATCGTACGCTCCTACGAGGAGGCGGTGAAAGGCGCCGACTTCATCAATGTCTACTCCTGGGTGTCTCCCGAGGTGTTTGCCAAGGGATTGGAGACCCATTTCCAGGGCGATCCTGAGTTTCAGGAGAGAAAGGCCAAGCTCAAGGAGAGCTGGTGCGTAGACAAGAAGGTGGTGGGCATGGCCAAGAAGGACGTGCAGGTGATGCACTGCATGCCCATCTCCAGAAACACCGAGGTCAGCGACGAGGTGCTCGACTCTCCCGCCTCGATCATCTTCGATGAGGCGGAAAATCGACTGCACACCGAGAAAGCCCTGCTGGCCCTGCTGATGGGCGGCTACCGCTGATCCACGGACCGCTTGCCGGCGGAACTCTGGACAAGGGCAGGCTGAAGCGGATATTTTGAGCGAGGAGGAGTTATGCCCCTGGGTTTTGATATAGATCCCAATTTGTGCACGGAGTGTCTGCGCTGCGTGGCGGCCTGCTCCCTGGTCAAGCTGGGGCTGGTTCAGCCTGCTCTGGCCCGGATCAGGATTCGGCGGCAGTGGCCGGAGCTTCCCGGCATCCAGGTCTGCCGTTTCGATGACTGCCGGGACCAGCCCTGCATCGATTCCTGTCCCGTAGAAGCCATCTCCCGCAGTGCGCAAGGGTTTGTACTGATTGATCGGGATACCTGTACGGGCTGCCGGGCCTGCGTGGAGGTCTGCCCGTATCAGGCGATCTGGATGGACGAGGACGGGAATGGCGCAGATTGGGCCTACAAGTGCGATTACTGTGGAGGTTCACCGGCCTGCGTGCTCGAATGCGTTACCGGAGCTCTCGTTCAGAAGGGAGATTCATGATGGGCGGCAGCCGGGGCAGCATGCAGGACACCCTGATCCGGATCCATCTGGAGACTAAGCGGGCCGCTCCCTGGACCGTGCCCGACGGGTTGAAACCCTACCTCGGGGGCATGGGCTACGGGACCAAGATCCTGGCAGACGAGGTTCCGCCTCAAACCGATCCCCTCGCTCCGGAAAACAAGTTGATCCTGACCGTGGGCCCTCTGACCGGAACCATGGCCCCGATGCACCCGCAGAGCTGCATCGTCACCAAATCGCCGCTGACCGACACGATCCTCAACAGCTACGCCGGGGGCTTCCTCGGTGCAGAGATCAAGTTTTCCGGTATAGACGGCCTGATCCTGGAGGGAGCGGCCCCGGATTGGACCCTCCTCCTGATCGAGGACGGGCGGGTTAGTTTTCACAGTGCCGAGGCGGTAATGGGAAAGGGCACCGCCCAGACTGAAAGTTTTATGAAGCAGCGCTTCGGCTCCGATGTGCGCACCCTGTCCATCGGTCGGGCCGGCGAAAAAGCGGTGGCCATGGCTTCGATCTTCTCCGAGACCCGGGTCTTCGGCCGAGGGGGAGCCGGAGCGGTGCTGGGCTCCAAGCGGGTCAAGGGCATCGCGGTTCGGGGAAGCGGGGCCGTGGAGGTGGCTCGGCCCGAGGAATTTTCGAGCCTGGTACGGGAAAACATGGAGCTGCTCAAGGCGGCCTGTGCCGAGGAGTACAACCTGGTGGGAATGTTCTCCCGGGTCGGTACCGGTGCCGGTTTGGGTCTGGTCAACGGCAGAGGCGCCCTGCCGACACAGAACCACCTCTTCGGCAGCTTCGACGGCGGGGCCGGGATTGACGGCTACGCCTATGCCGATAAGTTCTACACCCGGGCCGTAGCCTGCTACGGCTGCCCCGTGCACTGCGGTATGCTGCACAAGTTTACCCGCAGGGACGGAAGCTCCTCCTGGCTGCGGGGCCCGGAGTACGAGACCATGTTCTCCCTGGGCTCGGATCTGCTCAATGGAGATCCCGTGGTCCTTGCCGAAGCCAATCAGATCTGCGAGGAGTACGGGATGGACACCCTGACCACGGGGGTGACCGTGGCCTGGGCTCTGGAGATGGGGGAGTCCGGCACGCTTAAGGAGCCCGGACTGGATCTGAAGTTCACCGATCCTGAGGCGATTCTCGGACTGCTGCGAAAGATCGGAGAGAGGGAAGGGATCGGCGATCTGTTGGCCCGGGGACCGAAGCGGGCGGCGGAGAACATGGGCGGCGCCGGCCTGGGGCGGGCGATGCAGATCAAGAACTCCGGTTTCGCCGCCTGGATGCCCCGACGGATGAAGGGAACCGGTCTGGCCTTTGCCACCTCAAACCGGGGGGCCTGTCACAAGCGCGCCCCGATCGGTGCGGAGATCATGGGCCAGATCGACATGGACGCCTACGAGGGCAAGGCCGCCTTGGTTAAGGAGATACAGGATCGGGTCAACGCCATCTTTACGCTGGTCACCTGCCGCTTCCATGAGTTCGTCACTCCCCAGGAAGTCTATCCCCGCTTCGTTGCGGCGGCCACGGGGCGGGAAATCTCGCTTGAGGAATTCTTAAGGCTCGGAGAGAGGATCTGGAACCTCGAGCGCCTCTACAACCTGGGGGCAGGTCTGGCCAGGGCCGATGATCTGCTTCCCGAGCGTTGCTTCGAGCCGATTCAGGGCGAGGCATCCGAAGGAGCGGTTATGGACAGGGGCGAGTTCGAGAAGATGCTCGGCGAGTATTACCAGCTTCGGGGCTGGGATGAGCAGGGAATCCCCACCCGGAAAAAACTCAGAGGTTTGGGAATCCCGGAGTACGCCGAGTTGGCAAAACGGTGAAACTCCGTTTCGAGTTCCTGACCGTGTTCCGGCGAAAGACCGGTCTGGAGAGCCTGATCGTCGAGGCGCCGGAAGGATCGGGCCGAAGACTCACGGTGCTCGAAGCTCTGTTGACCGGGTCTTCGATCCCGAGGGACAGAGGATTGTCGAGGGGGAGATCCTGATCCTGTCCACGGCCATGGAGGGAGGATAAGGAGGTAGCGGTGCAATACCGGACAGTCAAGAGCATAGAGGAGGCTCTCTCTCAAGCCGCTTCCGCGGCAGGCGAACAGACGAAATATTTGGCCGGCGGAACCGACCTGGTTGTGCAGATCGCCGAGGGGGCGGTGTATCCGGCGATGCTCATCGATATCAGCGGGATCCAAGCCCTTCGGGGCATGGAACGGACCGCCGAGGGTTTGAGGATCGGGGCAGCCACCACGATCGCCGAGATCCTGGAAGCGGCCGATGGTGAAGCAGGCGAATCGGGAGTGCCGGAGTGCCTGGTACAGGGCGCCCGTTCCATCGGTTCACCCCAAATCCGCCGGCTTGCCACCATAGGGGGCAATGTGTGCAACGCCTCCCCCTGCGGGGACACCCTGGCCCCGATCATCGTGCTGGCAGGCGCCTTGAGTCTGCGCTCCGGGAATGGCCGCCGGGAAGTGCCGGCGGAGGAGTTTTTCCTCGGGCCTAAGGCGACGGTGCTTCAGCCAGGGGAAATTCTCGAGTACATCCTGATTCCCTCTTCCCATCTCGAGGGCCGCTCAGCCTTTCGTATGATCGGGAAACGGAACGCTCAGGTGATCTCCCAGGTCAATATCGCGGTATGGCTCAAGCAGGCCGAGCCCGGTGCCGCCATCGAGGATATCCGCATTGCCGCGGGCTCCGTGGCTCCGATCCCCCTGCGCTTGAGAAAAGCGGAAGAGCTGCTGCGGGGAAGCGTGCCCGGCGAGCCGCTGCTGCAGACGGCCCAGAGGGCGGTCCAGGAGGAGATCCGGCCGATCTCGGATGTGCGCACCAGCGAAGAGTATCGCCGAAGCGTCACCGCGGCCCTGTTTCGGGACGCCTTGGCCGGGACGCTCGAGGCTTGAGGAGGATAGGCGGATGTTGTTAGAATTTGAACTGAACGGGAAACAGACTCGGATCGAAGTCGAACCCACCCTGCGGGCTCTCGATCTGATTCGGGATGTTCTCGGTTTGACAGGCACCAAGGAGGGCTGCGGCCGGGGAGAATGCGGCGCCTGTACGATTCTCGTGGACGGACAGCCGGTCAACTCCTGCCTGCTCTACGTGGCCAAGCTTCAGGGCCGCAGCGTAACCACGATCGAAGGTCTCACAGCCGAGGACGGCGCCAAGGAACTGCACCCCCTGCAGGAGGCCTTTGTCTCCGAAGGGGCGATGCAATGCGGCTTCTGTACGCCGGGAATGATCCTCAGCGCCAAGAGCCTGCTGGATCGAAATCCCGATCCGGACCGGGAGGCGATCGAGGAGGCCCTGAGCGGCAATCTCTGCCGCTGTACGGGCTACGGAAAGATCGTCAAAGCGGTACAACGTGCGGCTGCTGGTGGCGGCGTGGTGCCGCGGCGGATCAGCCGGGAGGTTCGGAATGAGCACTGAGAATCTGCGGGTTGTGGGGCGGGGCATCCCAAAAGTTGATGCTCTCGAGCTGGTTACGGGCCGGGCCAAGTTTGCCGGGGATCTAAAGTTCCCGGGAATGCTCTACGGTTATGCCCGACGGGCGGGGATACCGGCGGGGAAGATCCGCTCCATCGATTGTTCCGCCGCCCTTGGACTTCCGGGAGTGAGCGCGGTGCTTACGCCTGAGGATATCCCCGGTCCGAATATCATCGGCATCCTTCCCCCCTTCGATCAGCCCGTTCTGGCATCCCAGGTGGTCCGCTACGAGGGAGAATCCTTGGCCCTGGCCGTGGCTGACAGTCGGGCGGCAGCCGCGGTTCGGGTCACGATCGATCCCTTGGAGCCGATTCTGGATATCGATACGGCGCTGAAACCGGACAGCCGCAGGATCCACCCCGACGGTAACATCACCTTTTCCAAGAAACTGATCAAGGGGGATGTGGAGAAGGGCTTCGCCGCAGCCGAGGTAGTGGTGGAGAATACCTACCACACCTCCTTTCAGGAGCACGCCTATCTGGAACCGGAAACCGTGGTCGCCGTTCCCGGCGGAGACGGCAGGGTCACCGTGTACGCCTCCTGCCAGTCCCCCTTTCATATCCGCGGGCATATCGCGGTCAATCTCAACCTTCCCGCCTCCCGGGTCAAGGTGGTTCAGGCTTACACGGGGGGTTCCTTCGGCGGTAAGGACGATGTGGCCACAGAGATCGGCTGCCTGGCGGCGGTGGCTGCGGTGAAGCTGCAGAAGCCTGTCATGATCGCCCACGAGCGGGGGGAGTCGATCATCGGCTCGAATCTGCGTCACGCCGCCCGCATCCACTACCGCACCGCCGGCTTGAAAGACGGAACCATCCTGGCCCGCCAGGCCAAGATCTATCTGGACGGCGGGGCCTACGCCTCGGAAAGTCCCTTCGTCACCATGAAGGCCCTGATTCACGCGGCCGGCCCGTACCACGTGCCTAACGTGCTGGTGGAGTGTACCGCCGTGTACACCAACAAGACCTACTCCGGGGCTTTTCGCGGCTTCGGAGTACCCCAGGTTACCTTCGCATCCGAGTCTCAGCTGGACGAGCTGGCCGCGGAGCTGAACATGGATCCGCTGCAGCTGCGCCGCAACAACGGTCTTCAGGCCGGTCAGGCTACCGCCACCGGCCAGGTCTTTGAAAAATCCGTCGGACTTCTGCAGACCATCGATCGGATCGCCGAGCGGCGGGAGCAGATCCCGGTCGCGGCGCCGGGCGAGGAGCGTTGGCTGTATGGGCGGGGGTACTCCTGCCTGTTTCAGGGCATCTCCAACGGCGCCGAGGGCATCGATGTGGTCGGTGCCTCGGTTCAGGTGAGCCAGGACGGCAGCGTGCTGGTGGGAGTTGGTCTGACCGATATGGGGCAGGGCTCCCGCACCGTGTTTGCTCAGATCGCCGCCGAGGTGTTGGGTGTGACCGTGGATCGGATCACGGTGCGTCAGGTGGACACCGATTCGGTCCATGATTCCGGTCCGACCGTTGCTTCCCGGAGCACCACCGTGGGGGGCATGGCCGTGTACAAGGCGGCCGGCGAAGTGAAAGCCTCTCTGGCGAAGATGGCTTCCCTGATGTTGAAGTGCGGAGAGGAACAGGTACGGCTCGAGGAGAACTTCGCCGTACTAACGGACAATCCTGAGGTGCGGATTCCCCTGCCGGAGGTGGCCACCGCCGCCTACTGGACGGGATTTCCCCTTATGCATCTGACTTTTTCCCGAGCTCCCGATGCCCGGTTCGATCATGAGACACACCAGGGCAACATCTACATCGCCTACAACTTTGGAACCCACCTGATGGATCTGCGGATCGATCGTTTGACCGGGAGGGTCGAGGTGCTGCGGCACCTGGCGGCCCACGATGTCGGACGGGCCGTGAATCCCCTCGGTGTTGAGGGTCAGGTAGAGGGGGGCGCTCTGATAGGGTTCGGAATGGCCCACCTGGAGAGGATCGAGCATGAGGGAGGGTGCATCCAAAATGCTAATTTTGCCGACTATGGGGTACCCTCGATCAAGGATCGTCTGCCCACGGAAACGATCATTGTGGAGGATCACAATCCGACCGGGCCTTTCGGGGCCAAGGGAGTCGGGGAGCCCCCGGTTGCCGGTACCGCCGCGGTTTTTGCCAATGCCGTGGCTGCGGCCACCGGGGTGCGTTTTTCCCGGCTGCCCATCAGGCGGGAGGATATTCTCGCAGCTCTCGAGGAACAATAGGAGGGAACATGGCGGATCTGCTGATTACTGGCGGTTTGGTTGCAACCTGTGAAAAGGATGTGTTGTCCGGACAAATCATTCCCGGCGGCGCTGTCGCGGTAAGAGGGAACAGCATCCTCGAGGTGGGAGGCACCGCCGAGCTGGTGGCC
>JABUBQ010000047.1_pt1 | contig 14903 bp, 14 predicted proteins | sample 7240351 | NCBI WGS metagenome assembly JABUBQ01 (sample SAMN07256348, study PRJNA390944) | subsurface metagenome | isolation source: Methane hydrate marine sediment | place: Pacific Ocean: Eastern North Pacific, ODP site 1244 | collected 2002 | reverse complement strand
TCCTATCCCCTTTGTTCCTTCTCTGATACCTTTTCTCTCTTCCTTGATAACCTCTTCTTCTGGGATAGGAAGGGAAGCAAAAGTATCTTTAGCTAATTTCCTTAAGATATTTTCCTTTTTTTTAGTCATGGTTTATAATCTCCTGAGCTAATTTTCGATAGGTTTCTGCCTGTTCCGAAGAGGGCAGGTAATTAGTAATTGGTCTTTTTAGAGTAGCTGCTTCAGCATATTTGACACTGTTCTTTAACTCTACTTTAAATACTTTATCTTTAAAACTTTCTAAGATGGTTGCGTGATAGACCTCTTCCAGCTTTCTTCTTCCGACGAACTTATTTATAAGATAGCCCATTATTTTAAGTTTAGGGTTTGCTCTTTTTCTTATCCTGGTGATGGCATCTCTTAAATAAGCGGTTCCTTTTACTGCCCATTCTTGACACTCTAAGGGGATAATAACTTTGTCTGCAGCTACCAGGCCAATTCTGGTGGCTAGACCTAAACCGGGGGGGCAGTCAATGATTATATAGTTATAGCCTTCTTCTAGATCTTTTAGTTTATCAGCCAAAAAGTACTGGGCATCTGGCTCACCAGCTAGGTGAAAATCTATTTTGCTTAGATAAATATTGGAGGGGATAATATCTATGTTTTGAAAGGGGGTCTTTTGAATAACCTTTGCAATATCAATGTCATTATCTAAAAAGAGGTCCGCAACAGTAAATTTAAGATGGTAGATGTTCTCTAAAAAGGAAGAGGAAAGATTTCCTTGCTGGTCCAAGTCTATAAGCAGAATCCTTTTATTTTTTTCAGCTAAAGCTCCGGAGAGATTAAAGGTAATGTTGGTCTTTCCCACTCCTCCCTTTTGATTGGCAACGGCAATAACTTTAGGTCTTTTAACTTTCTGGGTATTTTCCTCATACATGATTATATTTTATCTTAACCTTTTTTAGATTTTAGATAAAGCACTGGTTTAAGAATTGTTTAGCGTTTCCACTGCCTTTTGATAGGCAGTCTTATGCTTAAAACCACGTTTTAAATATTTCCATATTGCCTGGATTTTGTAAAAATCTTCATCTGTATATTCTCTCATTTCCAGATCACCTCTGGTTATTTTTTTAGGCTTAATGTAGCCTTTTTGTTCTAGGTAATACAGTTTATGTCTGGGAATATCTATTTTTTTTAAAACGTCTGAAGTTTGCATCTTTTGTCTCACCTACAATTATGAACATAAATTTATTTTTATACAGTTTACCCCATAAAAAATAACATGTCAAGCATAATATGAAAAGCGGGTAAGTCCTGAATCGGTATACTACCGGAAGGGTAGTATAAACTAGATGTAAGCTAGTTGCCCCCAGGGCCCGCTTTTTTGTTTCAAAGCTAAAATAATGGCATAACTCCCAAAAAAATTATTTGGTGATAAGATCTTTATTTCTTTTTATCTTCTAAGTAAATTTTCTTTATTCCAGTACCACCACTCTAACAGGTTAAGCGCTAGATCTCCAAAAAATGTTTTATTCTTTTTCTAAGGACTCTAGTTCTTTAATTTTGATTTTAAGTGCTTCTTTTAATTCTTTAATATTCTGTTTATCCTTCAATAATTCCTCTATTTCATTCTTGGACAGTCTTTTAGCCTTTGAGGAAATTCTATTTTTTCCTTGAATTGCTTCAACTAGGCCCGAGCTAAGTATCCCGGCCGGAATAGCAAACATCCCAATTCCTAAAAATGCTATTATCGCTCCTAAAAATTTTCCTAATGGGGTAATGGGATAAATGTCTCCATAACCAACAGTAGTCAGAGTTATCACCGCCCACCACATCGTCGCAGGAATGCTGGAAAAGACCTCAGGTTGAGCTTCTTTTTCTACAAGATACATCACACTCGAGACAATAATTAATAATATCAATATTACGAAGATGACCAGGAGTAACTGCTCTTTTTTTTCTATCAGTACATTATTAAGTGTTTTTAGAGAAGTGGAATACCTGCCCATCTTAAATAAGCGAAAGATGCGGAATATACGTATTATCCTTATAAATCTTAAATCTAAAGGGATAATCATCGGTAAATAGAAAGGCAAAATGGCAAATAAATCTATGAGAGCCAGTGGTCCTAAAATAAATTTTATTCTTCCTGTGATAGGATTTTGATGTTTTTTATGATAAACGCAGGTCCATAGCCTAAGTAGATACTCAATGCTAAAAACTGTTACCGAAAATATCTCAAACCGCCCAAACAAAACACTATATTTAAAACAAATACTTTCTACGGTCTCTAAAATGACAGCGATTACGTTAAGTGAAATTAAGACCATTAGGAGTATATTGAATATCTTTCCGATAGTTGATTTAGCTTCCAGAATTTCAAATATTTGTTTCTTCATATCCCATTACTTTATTTTTATTTTATCTTTATAATCCAACCTTCTTCTTCCCATTTATTCCATTTTTTATCGTCTATACCATCTACCAGCTTAATATCTTCCGGTGCTTTAAATCCCCCGTGGCCTTCCCGGTAGTCAATTATATTTTGCGCAGTTTTCTTGCCTACTCCCCAAAGCTGATCCAATTCTTCTAAGGAGGCAGTATTGATATTTATAATCTTATTGCCTGATGGTGCAGGGACTTCCTCAGTAGTCTCCGGAGCTGGAAAAGAACTTATACTGGTCTCATTAATTAATTCCTGGTATCTTTCCAGGCTATATTTATTATCCCATAGATTATTAAACTGATCTTGATATCTTTCCACAATATAGTTGTCATCTATTACTAATAAATTTTCGTCATTTCTTTCCCCCGCAGAGGCAGTCCAGTTATAGGATCCGGTAATTACTATCTCGTTGTCTATTACTGCAAACTTATTGTGCATGATATAATTGTTTGAGCTTATTCTTACCTCTATGCCGTTCTTGACAAAATAGCGGGACCTGCTATATTTAGCTTTAACCTGCGAACGGTCTAATAATATTTTAATATCTATTCCCCTATCTCTGGCCTCAAGGATTGCCTGGGCTATCTCTACATCGGTAAAGGTATACATAGCAATATTTATAAATTCTTCTGCTCCATCTATGTTCTTAATAATTACTGCTTCTGGGTCATCATAAAGAGAAAAATAAACCTCTGTTTCAGCAAGAGCGTTAGGAGAAAAGATGAAAGCTAAACTAATAACTAATATAATAACTGTCCCTTTTATTACCGTCTTTCTCACCAAAGATTCTTCACCTCTTTTTTAAAATTTTTTAAGATACCCTAAAATCTTGCTCAGAAGCGCTTGCATCACTAAATTTTAGAGGCCCGCTTGCTGAAATAACTATCTTCCATTGTAAATTACCTCTTAAGCAATGTTGCTTAAAAACAGATATTCCTAAATCCAGCCCCCTGTATATTTTGAGTAATTATATTCATCAAGTAACTTAATAATCGTTTTATCGGAGTAATTAATATAGTCTTTAACTCCATTAGTAACAGTTCTCACGGTTCTGCAAAATAAAACATATTTCTCTTCGGGGTTCTTATAATAATTATATCCGTAAGCTCTTGCTATCCTATTATCCCAAATAGGAAAGAAACTGGGGGCCAAAAGATGTAAGGCTTTAGATACCCCTACTGGACTTTTTCTTCCTGAATATTTTCCTGAATCAATCTGAAGAGCTTCTAGAAATTCTTTGAATAGACAGCTTATATCTTTATCATCAGACTTTGACAGACTAGTTATATATCTGTTTCTGAAACTATTCAATTTTTCAAAATTAGTGGCTATGCAATTTTCTAATTTATCAAAATCGAAACTCCCAAATCTATAAAACGCTCGGTTCCAAGTTAACAGCAACGCTCCTACTCCAATGGCCACATTATAAGGCTCTCCCCAAAAATAGGAGATAAATAACGAAGATACCTTATATATAGCATCTCTCAACTCTCGTTTTTCAAATTCTTTTATTCCCTTTATAAATTCTTCCTGACTTGGAATATTTATCTTGTCAGCCCCCTAAAAACAAAATATAATATCTTTACTCCATAATTTAGTATTAATCAATAAATCCTTTTTTCAAAGCGTTTTAACTCCTTATCTCAATATTACTGTTACTCAATAAAGTCTATCTTTAAAAAGCATGCCTTAATATCTCTCCTTAAACCATTCTGAATTTCCTATCTGTTAATATCTGTCAAAGGACTATCTCTTGACAGGGTTAAGATTTTAATACTCTATTTTTTATCTTTAATAAGAAGACAAAAATTCCCATTATTAAAATGAACTGCCCTACAGGGGAATTTAAATCTATGATATTTCCCAAAGCTACATATTTAGGGACTGGAACTAATACTAAATCATCTTCCATTTCCTCGCCAGTGAAAGTCTTTCTAAGCTTTGTTAACACAAAAGTCTCATCTATTAGACCCCGTAAGATGGGATATTCCTTCAATTCATCCGGAGTGACAATTTTATTATATTCTTCTTTTGCTCCAGGAAAGGCAACTCTATCATCTGAAAAAGTATAGATCAATACTTCAGTACCCCATAAAGGCGCACTTAAAGCACTAATTTTTAAAGGATAAATCATTTCATCGGAAAAGAACATTATCCCTATGGGTTGAATAGCGCCGGTATAATACTCGGAATTATTCACCATTTCATCAGATTGAATTTTCATAGCTACAAAAAACCACTGTTTTTGCACATAATAATCCAATATCTCTTGGCCTTCTATGGGGAAGGCATAACCATTATCATTCAACCATTCTACCAAACTATTGGGATCAGATGCCGATAAGGTAGTAGTATGATAAATTCCTACCTGGTTCTCTTCCCAGATATGTACTCCCTCATCTCCTGGAGCAGTAGGCAGCATTCCCCACCCACAACCAAAACCCCAAGGAGGGACAGGTTTAGTCAATTCATGTAATTCATAGAATATCTCATCTTCAACTGGGAATAATTTGGGATAACCGGGCACCGGTATAACCCAGGCAAAATCCTCTGCATCTCCTTCATAGTCTACCTGAAAAATTATCTTTTCCACCATATCATCAAATACAATCATAGCCAATTGATTTGGTTCATATATATCTCTTTCTAGGGGGGTAAATAAACCACCATCGGCTAAAGAAATTGAGAAGACACAAAAATTAACAATTACGAAGATTAAAATTAAATAGAAAATCTTTTTCATAATTTTTCACCTCTTTTTCATAATTAAATTAAAACCAAACAAATTTTACAGAATAAAACCCTTAGAGACCTCCTCCAGCTCATCATCAGATATTCCGATATAGCGAGAGGTAACCTTAGCACTAGAATGGCCTAGGATAGCCTGAATTATCTCGATAGCAATCCCCTTTTTTCTCATCTGATAGCCTAAGGTCTTTCTCAAGGTGTGGGTCCCCATCCTCTCCTTAATCCCTACTTCCCGGCACCATTCATTGATTAACTGCCAGGCCCTCACCCGGGTTAAGGGTTTGTTCTCTCTGGATTTCTCATTTAAAAATAGATACTGGTCCAGGTCATAGACCCCGCTCTTATCAAAATAAATCTGCAAGGCCTCTCTGACCCCCTCGTTCAAAGCGATCTTCCTCTGCTTTTTGGTCTTCTGCTCGGTGATATAGATAAAGTCCCGGATATCCCCTTTGCGATCCTTGACGTCTTCGACCTTTAATCTCAGCAAGTCCGAGATTCTCAAGCCCAGATTAATCCCGGCAGTAAATAAGAGGAGATCCCGGGGATTCTTCTTCCTCTTCAAGTTTCCCTTGATTCTTTGTATCCGGTTCAGGTCCCGGATCGGTTCGACGATCCTCATCTCTAACACTCCTTTGGGTATTTAACACATCGTATTTAACTCTTTTTTTAAAAGACCCCGAAAAGTCCCTAAAAAAGCTCTGCAATCCTTGTTTTTTAACGCTTTTATTGATTTTTACTTTTTGATTTTCAATACCCGCTCATATTTTACTTTTTGAATGTATTGTATCGTAAGTAAAGTAAAATATCAAGAATTAGAGATTATTCTCTTTTGAGCCCACCAAAACCCTTATATTTAAAGGTTATTGATATTTAACAGAACGCCCTTTGTGTTAAATGAGAAAAAGGACAAAAAAAATTACCCAGGTCTCCGAGTTCCCAAAATAAACAGATCGCTTTGCTCCTTCTTTTCCCCCTTTCCTTTCTAATCAGCCTCTTTATCTGACAAAACGCTTTTTTTAGTTCAGGATCTACCAACCTTTTCTGGATAGCTAATTATATATTTAATATTAAGATTATTTTAAACCTGATACATGCCCAGCATAGACAATATAACTAATGAAGCAACCCATAATGAGAGCAATGCCCATCCATAAGCTTTAGGTTTCTCCTGGATATATGCTATAGCTGCTCCTACTAATGCCAGAAAAGCACAAGCACAACCTATCACCAATCCAAGCTGGGTAAATCCATCACCGGTGGTCAAATTGTGCAACCAGAAATGTCCTCCTGGAAATCCTCCCCCTACTACCTGCCATACAGCTTCAGCGTCCTCGCCCCTCCAAATAGCAGAAAAAAGATAGTGTGGATTCATAACATTGTTATTTGGAAAAGATATAACTATTACCGATCCTATCGTGCAGATTATCGTTGCTATGATAGAAAACCAATAAATAATCTCTCCATAAATAATTTGTGCACGAGAAATTTTAGGTCTTTCCATAGGTATTCCCTCCACCTCTAAGTTTGGGGAATTTACCCATTAGGGCAAGAACTACTCCTACCATAATAATGAGAAACACCGCTATGTAGACTGCCCCAGGAATAGCCGGTATGTATCCTAGGGTTTTTAATCCCCTGGCTATCAACCCAAAACTTGAAAAAGACATTATACCAATTAATATGAACCTTACAGATTTAGCTTTGACTCTAATTAATATCTGGGCTCCTATTAGTCCTCCTATAACCTGTCCGACTAACCAAGGGGCGGCGAATAACGGAATTATTGCCCCAACTAATAAATAAGGCCATACTGCTATGCAATCTCCCATGCCAATTAAGATCCCACTACAAGCCGCTGCTACTTTAAGCGGGATCGCCATTATAAGGTTCATTGTTGGGACTATTGCCCATCCTGCTCCCATACCAAAAAAGCCAGAAATCATACCAACACCACACATAGCCATAAGTCCAAAAACGGCTCTGGTTGGCCGATAATCAACAACTTTCCCTAGAGATTCTTCATAATAAGTCTGAGTAATTCTTAACCATTGGGTAAAGCGGTCTACCTGCTTTACTCTAGGCCACTCTATTTTCTTGCCTCCCCAAAGAAAGTAGAAAGCAAGTAAAAGGACAATAATCCCGAGTATTATTCTGATGACCCCTTCACCAGTTATCCCTAATTGCTTAGACGCCCAAATTGCACCTTGAGCACCTATAAAAGCACCTACTCCATAACCACAACAACAATATAAGGAAAGTTTGAAGTTACCCAATCCACTCTTCATAAACGGCCCGGTCGATATCAGTCCACTAAACATGGCCACTATAAGACCAGTTGCCCTGACTATTAAACTATCAATAGGTGTGAAAGCTAGCATAATAGGACTGAATATTACCCCGCCTCCAATCCCGGCAACAACGGCGATTAGAGCAATCACAAAACTCAGTAAGAAGAAACCAAAAAGTAATCCAGATATACTGCTTGCAGTCATACCTCCAGGAGGTGTTTCTATTCCTTTTGATATTAACATCAGCGCTATATATGACAGAATAACTATGACCGACATTATACTTAATTCAAGCCATGGAGATTTAAATAGTTTCTTCATATGTTTAGCTCATGCCTTTCAAAAATTCGTTTATGATATCTAAGCTTTTTCTTTTTTTTACTTTTTTTACAATTCAATTATTGAAATCTCCCCTCCTTATTTTCTCGACAATATTCCTAAATTGCTCTAATGTATATTGAAAAAAGTCTTGGTAGGCGGAACATAAAATATTTATGCTTGGTTTTCCATCATTAAAAGGTTCGCACCAACGCCGACAACCCCCCCGACAGACGAAAAACCAAGGGCAATTATTACATTTAGAGTCAAAATTTTGCGACATTTCAACAAATTGGTAGCTGTTTGGTGATGTTAAAAGTTCAAGAAAACTCTTTTCTTTAATATTACCTAAATACCATTTATCCACTACATAAAAATCGCAAGGATAAACCCCTCCATTTGCCTCAATAATAAATTGGCAGTTACATTTTCCTAACGTTCCACAAGCTTCTGGAGGGTAGCCCATTAATAATTGAAGAAGGTTATCAAAATAACGAATATTAACTAAGTGATCACTCATTACATCTTCATACCATAGATCAAAAAGTGTTTTTAAAAAATAACTATATTTTTCCGGAGTTAAAGAGAAACGGTATACTCCCGGCTCTTCCTGTAAGGGGTCTAAGCAGGGTATAAATTGTAAGTATTTAAAATTTTTATCCTTGAAAAAATTATAGATCTTATGAATATCACGAGCTACTTGGGCAGTGACTACAGTTAATATATTATATTTAACATGATATTGATCAAATAAATTAATCGCTTTTATAATTCTTTGAAAGGTACCTTTGCCCTGATTATCTATTCTATACAGATCATGAATTTTTTTTGGACCATCTAAGGAAATACCGACAAGAAAATGATTTTGCGCAAGAAAATGAGCCCATTCTTCATCTATGGTTAATCCATTTGTCTGGATGGCATTATTAATTTCGATATTTTTTTGATTATATTTTTGTTCACATTTCACCAATTTTTTGTAAAAATCTAGACCTGCGAGAGTAGGTTCTCCTCCCTGAAAAGCAAAAGTACAGGCATCTTCTACTTCATTTAAAGCTTTTCGAACAATTGTTTCCAATAATTCGAAATTCATAAACCCCCAGGATTTATGTAATCTTTTTTCTGAAATAGAATGATAAAAACAATACTCACATCGCATATTGCAATTACTAGAAGAAGGTTTAATCATTATATTTAATGAGTTAATCATAATAAAATACCTTTTCTGTCGCCGTTATTTAGCAGTTTCCACCAGAATTCAAATTATATTAGGCCTTTGACAAACTGAAGAGATTTTCTACATGCAGATGTAGGACCAAGAATATAATTTCCGCCAAGCTCTATTGTAATAAATCCACAGTATTCTATTTTCTCTAGTGCTTTAAACATAGGTTTAAATTCAATATTTCCTGTTCCGGGTACCATATGTGTATCAAAGTCTCCTTTATTATCATCGAGGTGAATGTGTAACGGAATTCCTTTGCATTTTAATATAGCTTCATACAGGTTCTCACCGTTAATATTGGCATGTCCTGTATCAAGTAATATTCCAAAATTTTCTGACTTTAATACTTTGATCATACTCAAACATTGTTCTATTGTTAAAATTAAATTAGTTTCATATTTATGACCAGGCTCAATAAGTAGGACCAGATTTTTATCCTCAGTATATTCCCCAACTTCTTTAAAGCTTTTAATAAGCTGGTTCCACCCAAACTTAAGATCTTTATCAAATAAAACCATACCTGGGCAAAGGCTCACAGACGGAGACCCTACTTTGATTGCATTATCTATAGCTTCTTTTATATAATTGACACTTTCTTTTCGTACAACCTCATTTGATGAACATAAAATCGAGGGATATCTATACTGCGCAGGTATAAAATTACACACTTTCATGTTTAACCTGTTTAACAGGTTAATTATCTCATTTATATGTTTGTCAAGATCTTGTTTATATATATGGGGTCTTCCACCCCATATCTCTATTCCATCATAACCAAGATTATGTAGATCTTGAATAGCATATTCTAATGAATAATTAATATAGACTGCTGAACTTTGTGAAAATTTTATAAAATAACCTCTCATATTTTGTGAATTGTTTCCTATAATATCTCTTTTAAATAAATGCTTAATAACACCTTCCCCCCAGAAGCCCTTTTAATAAATAAATTATTTTGCTGTCTTTATTATACTTTCACAATCCTTTACCCAGGCATGGATAGGGTCGTCGCTCCATGCTCCATATACTCTACCCTTTTTCGCTGCGAGCGCAAATAAATAAACCATCTGGTATCCAGGGGCAGTAGATATTGGATGATATCCTCTTGGTATTGCGATAGCGTCTCTATCTTCTACTGCATAAGCTTTATCGAAGGGCTGCTTATCGTCTTTGCTAGTATATAATCGTATAAAACAGAATCCCTGCTGTGGTTTAAACCTAAAGTAATAAACTTCTTCGTAGGGTGCTTCTTTGGGAAGCTTAAATTCATCATGTTTATGAGGAGGATAACTTGACCAATTACCTGAATAGCTTAAAGTTTCACCCAGAATCAAGCTTCCAGCTTCGATGTTTTGGCCGAATCCTAAACGCACTTCCCTGGTCCAGTTCAAGCACCCGGGCTTGTCACACTCTACTTCATTAGGGGATACCATTTTGGGCTTTCCATGGTATGCAGTTGAAACATAATACATGGCAGCTTCAAAGTTTTTGCTGATAGAGGTTATAATAAACTTTGTTTTAGTAGGAATATACACCATATATGGAAGCCCATCAAAAGGATTAAGTCTTTGTCCCACATCATTATACTCAGTATTTCCCAAATCTTCAGAATAAATCTTAATGCTGCACCTGCCACCTAAAATATTTATGCCCAACTCTTTTTCTCCCGTATCCTTAGTCATTACCATTCCAGCTTTGGGAAAATACAGTATACCTAATTCTATAAGCTCCAGTTCACTATTTTCGGGGCTTACTATTGTGTTGTAACCTTCCCGCTTCTCTATATTTTTATATATGTATTCCACAATGTTCACTCCACCTTTCTAAATATTATATTAAAATCTTAGTTTTTGTAAGATAATGATATTATTATAATATTAAAGTTTTTTATTTATATCCTATTCAAAATTATCTTCATTTCCACTTAGACAACTTAGTTTATTGACTATTGCCCCTTCTGGTTTTTCGACCTTTCCTTTTAATAGAGGGTCATCAGTACACTTCATCCAATTTTCCAAGCACTTAGATATCTCTTTGTATATTTTCTTGTAACGAGGGTCATTTACAATATTCATACGTTCCACGGGATCAAGATAGAGGTCAAATAGCATCTCCCTTTCTCTTATATTATCTAAATAGCCATTCTCTAATAAAAAGTCTTTGCTTAAGCTAGTATCCCAGTTTGCTGGGACAAACTGATTATGATAATCAAAAAACCTTATTAATTTATATCTTTTAGTTCTTACGCAGCGCATTGGCTCATATGCCGAATGGAATGTAACTTCTGAAAAAATGTCATCGTTAACTTCTTCTTTGGTTCCTTGTAAAATTGGTATGAGCGACTTGCCTTCCAGCCAATCAGGTTTTTCAAAACCCAGTAAGTCACAAATTGTTGGAAAAATATCAATATGAGATATTAAAGAATCTAGTGCCTTCCCTTTTCTTTTATTTCCCGGATATTTAATAATAAGTGAGACCCCAATCCCAGTATCATAAAGGTGACATTTTGCGTTTGGATAGGGAATACCGTGATCCGTTGTAAATATTACCAGAGTATCTTCTCCTATTCCGGATTTATTCAATGCATTTAAAACGATCCCAATACATTCATCAACCACCTTTGCAGACATAATGTATCCTGCTATATCTTCTCTTGTTTTTTTCACATCATAATTGAAGAATGGAGGTATAACATAATTTGCATTTATATCTTCATTCTTTTTAGGAAATATTCTATGTGTATTAAACATCCCGAAAGATAAGAAGAATGGTTTATCTCTCTTCTTTTTTAAATATTCTGCTACTTCATGAGCATGAGATATATCAAATTCCCTTGAATTAAATGTTGTGCTTTTACCCATATTTCTCATATGATAATTTTGATCATCCAGTATCCTTTTATAACCAATCATATCTGAATCTGGTGCTACATGTTGTATGCCCGATAAAACAGTTTCGTAGCCATTGTTATTCAAATACTGGACTAAGTGCTTGCCATAATCATTGAGTTGAAAACCTCTATGAGCTAATCCCAACATACCGCACGAGTGAGGAGATGTACCGGTAAGTAACCCTGCTCTACTGGGAGAACAGATTGGTGCTGTACAATAGGCATGTCTAAATAGTGTACCTCCTTGTGCAAGATTCATTAGATTTGGCATAGGGATCTGATAACCATAGGGCTGTATATACCTTCCGGAATCATGTGTGTGTAGATATAAAATATTCATACTATTCCCTCCTCTAATAAAGAATAATTACCAATCCTACGAGACTCTTAAACTGTGTCAGTTATAAAACAATTATAAATTTTAATAAGTACACTAGCCAGAAAATAGGGGCATGAAATAATTGGGAAAAAACATTGTTACTTGAGGAACATATGTTATAAGAATCAACACAATTACCATTACAATATAAAACGGTAACATTGCACGAGAGAGTACTTCTATTTTTATCTTAGATATAGCACTCCCGATAAATAAAACTGTGCCTACAGGAGGCGTAAGCAATCCAATTCCCAGATTTAGAATCATAATAACACCAAAATGTTCGGGGCTAATCCCCAGTGATGTGACAACAGGTAGCAAGATTGGAGTAAGGATTAGTATGATTGATACCATATTTACTATACAACCCAACATAAGCAAAACTATATTTATAATCATCATTATCACTATCTTGCTCTCTGATATACCCAACAAAGTATTTACTATAAAGTTAGAAATCTGTAAGTAGGCAACTAGCCAGCCAAACGCTGTAGCCGTAGCCGCCAGTATCATAACTACAGATAGCGTTTTTATACTTCTTGATAGTATGTCACCCATTGCAGATAGAGGTATTTCCCTATATATGAAAAAGGTGACGATAAAAGCATATATAACTGCAATTGCCGCAGATTCAGTAGGAGTGAAAATACCAGAAACAACACCAACTACTACAATTAAAACTGTCCCAAGTCCTAAAGCTGATTTCCATATAGCTTTTAGAGCAACAATAAGATTAAATCTTTTACCTTTTGGATAATCACGTTTTACTGATACAAAATAGCAGTAAATCATCAATGCAACACCCAGTAGGATGCCTGGTATCATACCTGCAAGAAAAAGCCTTCCTATTGATACGCCACCAGCAGCTACAGCATAAATGACCATATTATGGCTGGGGGGTATTAGTATCCCTTGTATTGAGCTGGCCATCGTGACAGTTGTTGCAAATTCACCGTCATAGCCTTCATCTTTCATCATAGGAATCAGTATGACCCCAAGCGAAGATGTATCTGCAGCAGCAGAACCAGAGATACCGCCAAAGAACATACTTGCAACTACATTGACCATAGCAAGACTGCCCCTGAGCCAGCCGACTAGAGCTTGCGCCAGTTGGATAAGACGTTTTGATATACCTCCGGCCCCCATGATCTGTCCTGCTAGTATAAAAAAAGGCACAGCCATTAAAGCAAATATATTAATACCTTTAACCATCATCAGAAAAACACTTTGTAGAGGAATACCAAGATATAATGTTGTAATTATTGTTGAAATTCCGATTGCAAAAGCAATCTGAAATCCTAATATTATTAGTCCAAAAAAAGTTCCAATAAGCAACACTATTGCAACATGATCTGATGAAATCATACTATATCTCTTACCTTATATATAAGTACCAATATCAAACACATTCCTGCTACGGGAAGTGATAAATACCGCCAGGCAGATGAAATTCCTGTTCCAGGCAAAATGGTCTTAACTGTTAATAACATAAGTTTAGTACCTTCTATGAACATAAAAAGCGCAAATAAAACCATATCATAGCTAACAGGGACACTTCTTCTCCCCAGCAGGGTGTTTTATGTAGCACAAAACGTCCGAAAACTACATAGCATACTACTAAAACCTGAATTATCATAAAAATTCTGCATAAATTATTAACACTATTGTAAATTTTTGTCCTGAAGCTTTTATTGGTATACATTGTTCTTTTTCTCCCAAGATACTGGCATTTTTATCTCTATTTATTGACAAAGCCAGTTAAATTATATTAGCCAGCTTTGTCAATAAATTTGTATTAAATTATTTTACACCCTTTATCTTTTCAATAGTATCTTCAAATCCAGCCGCAAACTTCTCATATAAGGGTTCTACAACATCTTCCCATGCCTGTTTGTCTTCAACTTCTGATATTATTACTCCCTTTTTCTTTAAATCTTCCAGATATATCTCTTCTGATTTTACTATTTCGTTATAACAATATTCTGCACTTTCTTTGAGGGCAGCTATGATTAGTTGTTGATCTTCAGTATTCAGCTTTTTCCATAATATTTCCGAGAATACTATAGCACAAGGGTCAATCTGGTGTGCGTCGAGAGTAAGGTATTTACATACTTCATAGAAACTTTTATTATAATAACCCTTAACAGGATTTTCTGCCCCCTCGACAACGCCTGTCTGTAAAGCACTATATAATTCGCTAAATGCTATAGGCGTCGAAGATGCACCAAAAGCTTCTATCATTTGTGTGTACATTTCCCCAGTTTGAGCTCTTATTTTTAGACCTTTCAAGTCACTAAGTTTTGTGACCTTCTTATTTGTAAAGAAGAAATGACGGGGACTTACAATATAGATTCCTACTCCTACTAACTTGACATTTGAATTTGTTATATCGTCTAGGAATTCCTTACCCATAGGTCCATCAAGAAGGACTTTCTTTGCGTGCTCCATATTTCTATAGAGATATGGTAGGGAGTATACGTTCATTTTCTTAACACCAAGTACAGCTATATGAGCTGAGGGAACTCTTGTCATCTCTAAAGCCCCCATTTGCAACGCTTGCAGACTTTCCGTTGTCGGGCCTAACTGAGCACTTGGATATACTTTAACTTCAATACGTCCATTTGTTTGCT